>Ga0233445_1000034_pt1 | contig 204302 bp, 187 predicted proteins | sample SI_124_October20_5_FD_182779 | JGI IMG/M metagenome (GOLD analysis project Ga0233445, IMG submission 182779) | Seawater microbial communities from Saanich Inlet, British Columbia, Canada - SI_124_October2016_100_MG | ecosystem: Environmental > Aquatic > Marine > Inlet | place: Canada: British...
CTTGAAGTGGTCGCTAAAAGAGATGGCCGCGTCTTGCTGAAAATTGGGCAAGTGCCGCGGCCGTATTTCACGAAAGGAGTACGAGCTTCAATTGAGCTCGTGGGGCGTTTGCTCAGTGGCGAGCCCGCTTAAGGTATTTCGTGAATCGTTAAAAAGATGCTTTTGTGTTGGCTGAAAGGCGAGTTTGGTAATTTGCCTTCGATGCAGATGGGCACAATATCACGGACGCGTAGGCCAACGGAATTGTAGTCAGTCAAGAAAGTAGCGGATGGCCTGGAGGCGTCTCGAATAGATGGGTAGGCGCTCAGAATTGTGCGCCCTGAAAGAGGTAAGAAAGCTCGGATTCTTGACTCTGGCTGCACTGCACTGCTCGTCGATGCCAGACAGCCACGGAAAGACGGCCCATGAATGGGTACGGGCATGCTGTCTTCACGCGCGGGTGCGTTACTCCAGTTGAAGTCGATGGTCGTAGTAGAGCCATTGGGGTGATATTCAATCTGTTGATAGCCAACACCAGGCTCCATGAGCCTTTCGTTGAGCTTGTCAATCCAGGCAAGAGAGACTGTATTGAAGCGATCGTCTTGCGAAGTGGATAAATTCGGGCGCCTCTGGGGAAAAGAAGACCCATCAGACGGGCGACGCACACCTTTAAATTCATTGTGATTTAATTCTGAAAGCGGCGGGTTTGCAGCAAAACCAGAAAAGCGCTTCACATTGATGACGCCTTTGAATTCGATACCAACAAAAACGGGAACGCCAGTTAGAGGGTCAGGGTGGCCATCAAAACGATATTCTTCGTAGGCAATGACGAGATTGCGGTCGTCATCCTCAACAATGTCAGGCAATATTTGGCCACCAATGGATGGATTGAGCGCGTCGTGCAAATCCCAAGGAATGTCGCCTTCAAGAGTGATTGGGCCTTGAATGGTTGGTGCTCCGGGTTGTGTCCAATTTAGTCGTGCGATGTCAATATCGTAATCTTGGAATGTATTGTGCCCCTGGATGACCGTGCGTTTGTGATTGGCGTAAGCAACCGCGCATGCGGATGGGTTGCTAGCCAAAGCCACCATGTCGGGCATAATGCCAGCCTCGCCTTTATCGATGAGCGGCAAACCCACTGGGTAGCCCACACCTGGCGCGAGAGTATGCAAGATGGGGGAGAGATCGTCAGTCGCATTACGGATGAGTTCCCCAATCGAGTCGCGGCACTCAACACGAGCTGTTTCAAGGCGAGAATCGGCTGCAGTGCTGTAGCGATTATGCCTTGGCCAAGTGATGACGAAAGAGCCATCAGCCATAGCGCAGACATCAGGTTTGTTGCAAGTGTCGCGGTTAATAGGGTCGATGGCAGTGTAGACACCGACCTCAGGGTCGCCAAGCAAGTAATGGAACTCGTCGGTTTTGGCAGTTACCCAGCCTTGGACTTGCGTGCGCAAGACAAGCATGCCCTCTACATGTCTTAATTCGGAATCAAGAGCATTAATTCCGTGGTAAGCCACAAAAATATCACCATATTGATTTACAGCAATTGTGGCATGGTCGACATCGGCATCTGGGTTTTTAGAAGCCAGGCGGAAGGTCGTGTCGAAAGAAACAGGAGGCGTTTGAGCCGCTAGTGGGTTCAAGAAAGCGCATAGAATTGCGGAAATAAGAGGGAATCTCATCATTACAGTTTACCTTGAAAAGGCAAGGTGGGCTACCCTCTTTCGGTCCAAGAGCTCATACTCTTGAGTCAAATGCCAGGAAAACTACGCCGCCGCCGCGCCTCTGGGGCTGGTTTCGTCGCTGAAACTCAACCTACAACAGCTTTGCCGTTGTTGGAAATGGCATGCCTTGAGTGCGGGTTGCCCGCGGCGTTGCACCTTTCCGCCGAGGTCGAAGCCGCGGGGTATTTTGAAATGGGGCAGCTCGCGCAGTGGCGTTGCATTCAGGCCGTCATGGTTGGGCATTTGGCCGAAGCGCAAGATGCAATCGCGGTTGCCACTCGTTTCTCTGAGCACAAAGAGTCGCGCGTGCAGTTTTTCGCACCAGGGATGTGGGCTCACCTGCATGCGTCTCATCCCAATCTCGCGTGGCAGGTGTTGGCCGAATTGGCATCTTCCACTGACTTGCGTGTTGCTGAATCGGTCCAGGCCTTCGGCGTTCGCCCGCTCGCTCATAAGTTGGGGGCAACTGTGGTTGCACAACTCAGGCCATGGGTGCTTGACGAAAACCCAATGGTGCGCCGTGCGGCCATTGAAGCCACTCGCCCTCGCGGCATTTGGGTCAAACGCATGGTTTGGGCCGTCGAATCGCCTGCTTTGCTTTTGCCTTTGCTTGAGCCCATGAGAGATGAAAATTTCAGACTGGCGGCCAACTCGACCGGGAATTGCTTAAACGACATTGCGAAAGACAACCCTGAGTTGGTCCTTGAAGTCTTAACTCGATGGAAACAAGAGGGCAAGGGCGAGCAGACCCAACACATTGTGCAGAAGGGGTTGCGCGGCTTGCTGAAAGCAGGTGATACTCGCGCCCTTTCTTTGTTGGGCTTTGGCGGTTTAGAGCTAGAGGTCAAAGTCGTCGCCGAGCAAGAGGTCGTCCGCCCGAATTCGGCTGTGGTTTATCACTTGCATTGCACAAATCTTGGGGCGAGCGCAAAGGGGCATTTGGCTGTTGAAATCTGCACACCTGGCAAAGTGGAGGGCCGCCCAAGACGCCGCCGCCGGAATTTAGGGGAGGTCGATCTGCCCCAAAGTGGCACTTGTGTCGTCCGTGTGCGAGAACGAGTTTTCGATACAAAGGCCGCGCCATTGATTGATGGCCAAGGCGCGATTCTCTTTTTTTTGGACGGCGAAGAAATCGCGCAGGTTGAATTTTGCTTGAAGCGAGCAGAATCGCTTGGCTAATTCATCCAGGGGTGGGTCGTGGTGAAAATTAAATGTCCAACCGAAAGCATGGCTGCGATGGCTGAAATCAAAAAACCCGGGATTGTGGAATAGTCTTTACCTTTTGCTTCGAGCGTGACCCAGGCGCAGACAAAGAAGAGTGGGACATTTAAAAGGATGTCGATCCAGGCGAATATGGAAAAGGTTGATGAATAGCTTGAAATGGCCAATACCATTGAGAAACCACCCATTGCCAGTGTAGCTAGTTGGGGGCTGATTCGGTCAATGGTTTCACCGACGCCAGGCCTTGTTGAAAAGTGTTCTGGTTCTGGCACGATTAATGAAGTGCAGCTAATGCGTCATGCAAACGCGGGAAGGCAGCGTTGAGCTCATCAATCGATGCAGCGCCAACAGAAGCTCGGAACCAACCACCGCCGTCGGCCTCTTCGACGCCGAAAGCATCAAAAGGCACAAGTGCGACCCCTGCAGCATGCAATAGGTAAGAACGGATGTCTTCGTGATCTTTGAGGGTATGCCCCTCAGGTGTAGTGCGGCCAATCAATGGAAAGCGAAGCGACATATAAATCGCACCTTGCGGCTCAATGTAGTCGACATCAAAACCACTCTTTTTAAGTGCGGCCATTCCGTCGCTCAAAATTTGCAAACGCTCGCGAATGCGGCGGGCAAGGTCGGCGTCCCAGGCGGCGACGGCATCGGTCTGGTTGAGAAAGTTAGCTGTGCCGAGTTGGACTGGTTTGGGTGCCCAAGCGCCGACATGCGTCAGCAAAGCAACGGCCTTGCCGATGATGGAGGGTGGCCCAAAAAACCAACCCAAACGCAAGCCCGTGGCGCAGAAGCCTTTTGAAATGCCATCAGAGTGCACAACCCAAGGTGCGCAGTCAGGGACTAACTCAACGGGTGAATAATGGCGGTGGCCATCGAAAGTCATGGAGCTGTAAATTTGGTCAAACAAAAGGTACAGCGGCTTTTCACTTCGTTGGGCGCGCGCAGTGTTTTCGCGCACGAGAAGATGCCCGAATGCCTCGACTTCTTCTTTTGCCATGACGCCGCCCGAAGGGTTTTGAGGAGTGTTTAAAACAAGTAAACGAGCTCCGCCTAAATGAGGCTCCATGGCCGCTGCCGTGGGCTGAAAGGCTGTTTCAGGGCCGCATGGGACGGCACGCACTCGCACATCGCAAACATCTCGATAGTTGTGGTTGTTCCAGGAGGGCGTCGGGAATAGGACCAACTCGCCGGGATCAACCAATAACCGGTAAGTCGCATACAAAGACGGACGCCCGCCAGAAACTACCGTAATCGCATCAAGAGGGTAGTCAAGATTTTGCGTGCGCCGAATGTGAGCCTGAATCGCTTCGCGTAATTCGGGCATGCCGTTGGGTGGTGGGTAGTTTGTGAGCCCTTGATTCATCGCGTTCGTAATCGCATCACGCAAAGCATCAGGTAGGGGGAATTGCTCAGGCGAAAAATCGCCGACCGTCATGTCAGCAAGCGGCACGCCCTGTTCTTTGATTGCTCGAATTTCCCAGGCGATTTTGAGAATGGAAGACCCTACCATGCGCTTGGCCATTAAAGAAAGGCCTGAAGCTGAATCTCCAGCGGTGAAATTGGGAGAAACGAGAGAGTCGATTTGCGTTTTAGAGTCGGCAGTCATGACGCCTAATTGTACCGACTTTTCGTTTTTGGCTTGGATGTTTAGCTTGGGCATCTTAAAACCATGTCATGAATGCCACACTTTTTGTCGCCAATCTCGTTTTGGTTGTTGTCATGCTACTCGGCACGATTTGGGCGGGTGTCCGCAATCGCCGCGAAGCGCATCTGGGGCTCGCACTCACAACGGTTTTGCTTTTAGCCTTGGCGATTGTTCAAGCTGAGATGTTTGGCCGCGGGTTTGCCTTTCCTGAGGTGCCGCTTCTAGTCCATCTGGTCGCGGCCTTTAGCGCACTAGTGAGTCTGCCTGGAGTTGTCTGGAGCGGGCTGTGCCTCTGGAAGAAGCAAGATGCTCGCTACCTTCATGTCCGCTGGGTCGCATTGTTTGTCTTTTTGACGGTCGCTTCCGTTGGCACAGCCGTCTGGATGTTCCTTGGCGCAGTGCCTGTCGTCTCTTAAAGCGCGGGTCGTTTCAAAAAACGCAAACCTGTAGGGCAGCAGGCAGCTGAAAGCTCGTCAAGCCAACGACTCTCCATCCGATGGGGGATGCCCTGCCCTTCAGCGTCGATGGGCTTTTGCAGGCATTGTTGGTGCCCCGTCAATTCCCAGGCGTCATCTTGCCACTCGGTTGGTGCGGATAAGTGTGCATGCCTGAATGGAGTGCCGGCAAATTGCTCTAAAGTGCGCAGTCGAATTTGCTCGGCCTCTTGAGGGTCGGCCAATTGAAAGGAGGAATGCGGCGCCTGCTCTAAACCCGCCGTTTGTACCCAAGCTCGCGAGTCAGCTGCGGGTGAAAAAGCCATGCGCACACAGGGTGCAGCGAGCGATTTTTTAAGCGAGGTTGTCCACCATTTTGTGAGGCGAGGAAGGGGGCGTAAGCGCAGGCTGAGTGTTGTGCAAATTGCGAGGCGACCGCGAGAACCGAGGAATAGCCGCGTGACATCGTAGCCGGCTACATTTTTGACAACTCGCCCACCTGTTTTGATTATGGTGCCGTCGGCTAAGACCCAGGTCGCGCCCAAAACTTGTTCGCGAGTACCGCCGCAAGCGCCATGAAGCAGGGTTAAATCGGGCGACATGAAAAGGCCACCTAAGGTGCCTGTTTTAGAGTGCGGCGAATCGACGCCAAGGCATAAACCGTGCGGCCGAAGAGCCTCGTTTAATTGATGTAGAGAAACACCAGCATCAACTTCGCAAGTTTGGTCAATCGCGTCAATCCAGTGAATCGAGGCCATTTTGGCGGTAGAAATCAAAACTTCTGGGGTAGCCTTTGGGAAGTGTCGCGTAAGTCGCGTTTGATTGCCGCAAGGCAGGATGGAATGCTTATCTGCCGCGCCCGCCTTTAAATAGTCGACTAATTCATTGACTCGATTAGGGGAAATTAGTTCAGGCATTTGAGTGCCCTCCGTGGCGATGAAATGCTTCAGCACAACCTTTACCCAAAGGCAACCCACGGCCGGGGTTGAGCAAATCTTTGGGGTTGAAAACGCGTCGCAAGCGATCCATTAAGGCGAGTGTCTCGGGCGTAAATTGCTCATGAAGCAGAGCCTCTTTTTCGAGGCCAATCCCGTGCTCGCCAGAAAGTGAACCACCCAATTCAAGACACTTACGCAAAATGCGAATGCCCGCCCGCTCGACTTTTACAGTGAGCTCTTTATCGCTAGCGTCGTAGCAAAAATGGGGGTGAATGTTGCCGTCACCAGCGTGAAAGAAATTCGCGATTTCGAGGCCCGTTTCTGATTCGATTTCGGCGACGAATTTCATAATTTCGACAAGTCGAGAACGCGGTACAACGCCGTCCATGACATAACTGTCGGGTGAGAGTGCGCGAATCGCACGGCCCGCACCTTTTCGCCCAGCCCATATCGCGGCTCGATGCTCGACGGTGCGGGCATGTTCTACTCGAAGCGGCTCATGACGATTCAGGATGGCTTCCACCTCGGCGGCTTCTTGCTCGACTTGTTGTGGCGTGCCTTCGACTTCAACGATCAGAACTGCGCCGGCCTCAACGGGCAAGCCCGCTGCGTAAATGCTGTTTTCGACCACTTGCATGGTGCGCTGATCCATGGTCTCCATGGCGACTGGCTGGATGCCACTGGCAACAATGTCGGCCGTCGTCGCGCAAGCCTCGATCATCGTGGGGTAGGCACCCAGCAAAGTTTGAGCGGTTTCAGGGAGGGGTGTGAGGCGCACGCCAATGCGCAAAGCAATCGCTAGAGAGCCCTCTGAGCCAATGAGGAAACCGCGCAAATCAAAATCATCTTCAGCCGCGGTGGGAGAGCCCCAAGTCTCGACGGTACCGTCAGCCAGGACGACTTCGGCAAACAAGATGTGCTGGGCCGTCATGCCGTGAAGGCAGCAGTGCGGGCCACCCGCGTTTTCGGCGAGATTGCCGCCAAGAGTGCACTCAAGTTGGCTTGACGGGTCAGGTGCGTAATAGAGGCCGCTATCGGCCAGCATTTGGGAAAGCTCGGCATTGATAACTCCGGGCTCAACTACGGCGAATCTCGCATCTTCGTTAAACTCGAGAATTTCATTGAGTCGCAAGAGCGAAATCAAGACACCGCCTTCGGGGACAAGTGCACCAGCAGAAAGGCCTGTGCCGGCTCCGCGTGCCGTAAACGGGATGCCGGCAGCGTGCAAAACTTGAACACATGCAACGACTTCTTTTCGAGACCCAGGCTCAAGCACTGCCGATGGCTTGCATGAAAAAAGAGTAAGCGCATCGGAGCGGAAGAGCGCAATATCTCGCTCACTCGTCAAAACGCGACTCTCGCCGATGATTGCGCGCAGGGCGCTAAGGGTGCTCGTTTGCATCTTTAGGGTCTATGCCTTGCCCGCCGAGCCAAGTTGGGCGCCATCGTGGAGTGTGCTCTTTGTAAACACGGTATCCGTCACCGAAGGAAAGCTCTGCGTCACGCTCTTCGTAGGGGGCAGCAACGAAAACCCATGCCACCATGCAGAGGCCCATCATGAGTCGGTCAATCGTCATTTCGGGCATCGCAATCAAAATGAGCAAGATGCCTAAGTTTAGAGGCTGACGCAACCAAGAGTACGGAGGGTAAGCTACAAATTCAGGCGTCTCGGCATGGCGGCCCTGTGCCATGGCGCGAAGTTGTGGTAGGGCAACCATATGAGAGGCGCCTACAAGGAAGCCCGCCCAAGCTGCAAGAATCAAGCCTGTGATTTGCACTGCGCGTGCGGTCAGAAAAAGGAAACCATCAAATTTCCAGAGCAAAGGCCCACAGGTCTCCCACGATAAAGTCATAATCGTAAGAGTGATGCCGCTAACCAAAACATAGAGTGGCCGCTCGGCGTCAGGCCCTAGTGGTTGATTTAAAAGTTTGCGCCCAAACCCACGCGCAAGTAAAGAATGCGGAAGGATAAAAAGCATTAATAAGAAGAAATCAAAAAAGAGATCGCTTGCCGAAAACTCCGCGTAAATCGAATGCGGAACACCCGCCACAAGACGAAGCCAGCCTGCAAGTCCGATGCCGCATAAAACAGGGCCAGCCAACAACCAAAAAGCAAGCCCCGGTCGCTTGGCGTTTGGAGAAACGCTTTTTCCGCCATTGGCCCAATCGGAGTCGCTTTCCGGTGTTTTAGGGACGGGCTGCACGCGCCGTGAACTGTTTTTTCGTGGTGTAGAGAGAGTTGGTTTGGCCGCAACAGTGGCAGGCTCAATGATTGTCTTGGTCTCAACTTTATGAACAGCAAGCGGTGTCGGCTTAATCACAATTGCGGCAGGTCGCGTTGGGCATCGTTGTTCACACAAACCACATCCTGTGCAAAAATCAGCAAGCACAAAAGGGCGCTCGTCTCGCATCTCAATAGCCCGAGGTAGTGTCGGGCAAACCATGTGGCATAAATTACAGGGCGTGCTCTCGGCCCAAGGAATGCACTTATCAGCATTCAAGATAGCCAAGCCCATCTTGACTTCAGATTTATCATGCAGTGGTTTAAGCGCGCCGGGTTTGCACACATGCGTGCAGGCAAGGTCGATGCACATAACGCAAGCGCGCTGATTCGCCACAATGACGGGAGTGCCTGCATCGGGTTGGTCGGCAGGGATTTTGACAATGCACTGCGCGGGGCAAACCTGAAAACAATCGTCGCAAGGGGTGCAGAGCGCTAAAAACTCACTTTCAGCTATGGCTCCAGGCGGACGCAATCTCGGTAAGCGAGAAGGGTCAGCCCGCAAAGCCGCCGGTTTTTCCGGAGGCTTTGCGGGCTTTCTTACGGCATCTGCAGTCTCAAGCACTGTGCGCGTGAGACTGCGCATGCCTTGGCGGAAGAACCGCCGGCGGTCCATCGGGTCGTGACTCAAAAACTACTTGCCGCGTGAAATCGATTTCGCTTGCGTAAAGAGCATGAGGTAATCCCGACCACCAGCCTTGGAATCGGTGCCCGACATGTTGAAACCACCAAATGGGTGCACGCCAACGAGTGCGCCCGTGCATTTGCGGTTGATGTAGAGGTTGCCTGCATGCAAGTCGCGGCGAGCGATTGCGATTTTGGCTTCATCTTTGCCCCAATATGCGCCCGTAAGACCGTAAATCGTGTCATTGGAAGCCTCGACACCCTCTTCAAAAGAAGCCACCTTATGGATGGCAACCACAGGCGCAAACAACTCTTCTTTCCAGACATAGTCGTTGCGGCCCACACCCGTAATGACGGTGGGCTTGAGGAACCAACCGCCCTCATCGCCAACCTCGCCACCTGCAGCAATGGTGTTGCCCTCTTTCTTAGCGTTTTCGATACCATCGAGTGCACCTTGACGGGCTTTCTCGTTAATCATTGCACCTTGGTAGTTGTTGAAGTCAGACGGGTGCCCCATTGTGGCGGCTTCAACGAGCGGCAAGAATTTCTCGACAAACTCGTCGTGAATTTTCTCGTGCAAAATCAAGCGGGAGCAAGCCGAACATTTTTGGCCTTGGTAGCCGTAAGCTGCAGCAAACGCATCGCCGACGGCTTTGTCGACATGAGCGTCTTCGTCGATGAACATGAAGTCTTTGCCGCCCATCTCAGCGATGACGCGCTTGAGCCAGATCTGGCCCTCATTCACTTTGGAAGCGCGCTCGTAAATGCGCATGCCGATTTCGGCGGAGCCAGTAAACGATATGAAACGAGTGAGTGGGTGGTCAACCAGAGTGTCGCCAACCTCGCCACCTGAACCTGGGCAAAACTGCAAAACGCCAGCAGGGATGCCAACCTCTTTCATCAAATCCATGAACATCATTGCGATGCCCGGTGCGTCAGAGGATGGCTTTAATACAACCGTATTGCCCGCGACCAAGGCCGCGGTCGTCATGCCAGCTAGAATCGCAAATGGAAAATTCCAGGGTGGAATGGCCACGCCAACGCCAAGCGGGATGTAAAGCATCTCGTTGTCTTCGCCTGGGTAAGGGGTGATGGGCTGCTTACGGGCATAACGCAAAGCTTCGCGTGCGTAAAACTCAAGGAAGTCAATCGCCTCAGCTGTGTCGCCGTCGGCCTCTGCCCAAGTCTTGCCGACTTCGAAAACCATTTGTGCAGAAAACTCATGCTTGCGCAAGCGCATGGTGCGAGCTGCTTTGAATAGATATTCAGCGCGCTCTTCTGCAGTCTTGCGCGACCACTCTGTAAAAGCCTTGCTGGCGCCGACAATGGCGTCAAGGGCGTCGTCTTTGCCGGCCTTGGCGCACGAGCAAACCACGCGGCTGGTCTGCGATGGATCGATGGAATCGAAAGTGCCAGCTGAGCCCTCGCGGTCTTCGCCGTTGATCCAGAGGCGAGCGACTATGGGGAAGGCCGCTTCCGCTTTTTCTAAAGCGGTGCGCATGGCGTTGGCGTTTTCTTCGACCGAGAAATCGGTGAAGGGTTCGTTTACGAAGGGAGTGATTTCTGAGAGTGTCTGCATGATGAGAATGGAGCCACCCAGACCATCTGGGTGGCTCCATATTGTACTTAAGTTGCGGCTACTGAACCGTCAAGGCAAGCGGATTGGAAAGGATTCCGCCACCACCTGTATAGAGCTCTGCAGCTTGCGTCCAGATAGAAAGACCACTTGTGCCATTTGGCAGGAGGACGGGTAGATCTAGCTCACCCTGCGCATTGCTCGCAAAGGGCGGCATTTGCGAAATCGGGGCACTCATGGCCGCATCACCAAAAGGTGTTGGGGTTGGGCCAGGGCCAGCCAAAGAGTAAGCGAAAATAATGGCACCGTTTGGCTGAGCTTGTGAAATGGACAGCGTAGTTACCATGCCGGAGACCAAATTCGTGATTTGATAAATCGGCCCGGGGGGAGGGCCGCCCGCATCACGCTCAGTGAGGCCGAAAAGGGGAGGCACCGATATGTCGGCGAGCAAAGTGTAATCACCCGTGCGCGTATCAATGCTCCAGTATCCACGCCCAACGCCACGCAATTCGCCGCTTGGCAGAAAATGGATGGCCGAAATCTCGCGCGCCCCGGTTTGTGAGGGGGCAACCTCACTCGCGTATTCTGGGCGAGCAGGGTCCATGGTGAGTAGGCCGCGGCGTGTATCCCAGAGCCAGAGAAGCCCATTGAAATAGGTCATTGATTCCACATCAAATGCACCAGTCTTGGCCTGAGTGAGCATATCACCCGTGAGGGGGTCTATCGTAAAGAGGTAGCCACCAGTCGTTGCTAAATAAATGGTTTTTGTGCCATCTGTGGCTAAACCAGCTGGGGAACCGACCATAGACGATAAGTTCAGCGGGGTTAGCAAAGTTCCACGCCCATCTACGCTAATAACGCTAAACAAAGCGTAAAAGCCAGAATTGCGGTCGTATCCGGCTGCAAGTGCGGTGTCTTGCTCCCAAGGCGTGAGATCGCTCACCATGTCGAAACCGCATGTCCCGAGGCTGACCTCCTGACCCGTTAGCGAGTCGATTGACCACGCCTCACCGGTGCCGGAAAGTGCGAGCAAGTCTTGCTGAGCAAGCGCAAAAGGGCTCGTTAATAACGAGAGGAGGGCAATTTTTACTAAAAGGGACATCTCACCACCCTAAAGGGCCGCGAGGAAATCGGCTAGAGCTTTTTTGCTGCGGTCAGCATTGGCTTGTCTCCGTTCTTCTTTTGTGCGTTTCTTCCAATCAAGAGGAGGCAAAATGCCGAATTCAGCTTTCATCGGCTGAAAGGAACTCGCCGTCGCGCTTGAAATATGAAAAGTAAGAGCGCCAAGGAGAGTTTCGACGGGTAATTTTTGAGGTTCGCGACCTTCAATCCGGGCGAGCACGCCTCTAGCCGCAAGTAAGCCAGAGCCAATATTACCCAGGTAGCCCTCCATCCCGGTGAGTTGCCCTGCGAGGAAGAGCCCCTGTCGTGTACGCCATTCGAGAGTGGAGTGAAGTAGCTTTGGAGCGCAAACGAAGGTATTGCGGTGCATTGAGCCGAGACGCACGAATTCTGCATTTTGCATACCCGGTAAAGCCCGCAGCAATTTTTCTTGCTCGCCATAGGCCAAGTTGGTTTGGAAGCCAACCAAATTCCACATCGTGCCTTGTTTGTTTTCACGACGCATTTGCACCACGGCATAAGGACGCCGCCGTGTGCGCGGGTCATCTAGGCCAACTGGGCGAAGTGGCCCAAAGCGCAGAGATTCTTTTCCTCGCGCAGCCAAAACCTCGACAGGTAAACAACGCTCAAAAAACTGCTTTGCGCGCGGATCAGCGGCTTCAAAGCCTTTGAGGTCATGCTTTTCACCGAAGATGAGCCCATCAATTAAAGCGAGGTATTGCTCTTTGTCGATTGGGATATTGAGATAATCGTCTTCTTCGGGCCGCCAACGCGATGCGGCGAAAATAATACTTTTATCTAGACTTGCATCTGTAACAACTGGTGCGATGGCGTCAAAAAACGATAGGTTTTCCTCCCCCGAAATTTTGGCGATGTCGGATGCAAGCGCGTCAGATGTTAAGGGCCCACTCGCAAGAATGACAAAATCATCGGCCGGGATGCACTTGACTTCTTGGCGGATTAAATCAATCTTTGGGTGAGCTTCAAGCTCGGCGGTTACGGCAGCGGCAAAAGTGTCTCGGTTGACTGCAAGAGCTTGACCTGCCGGCACGGCATGCGCCTCTGCAATCGGAAGCAGTTTGCAGCCCAATGCGCGCAATTCGTTTTGCAAAACGCCACCAGCGCGGTCGGGTAAAAACGAGCCCAAAGAATTTGAGCAAACAATCTCGGCCGCATCGCCCGTGCGGTGAGCGGCGGTGGGGGTGCCCGGGCGCATTTCGAATAAACGCACGGGGATGCCGGCATCTGCAAGCTGCAGCGCCGCCTCTGATCCGGCTAATCCGGCTCCAACAATCGGTAAAGAGTCCATGATTGGCTTAGAATACGCTAGCGATGTTTACAGCCCTCCTCCTGTTTGCGCTTTCTCACGGCAATCCCGTGATTCCAGCGCGTGAAGCCCCTGCCAAGCTTGACCGCGTGACCGTCTATAACGGCGTGGCTTTGGTCGAGCGCGTCTTGACGGTTACGGCCGATGAGCCGGGCCCGTTTATCGTCGAGACGGGCCCTTTTCCGCTTTCCGCCCGCCGCGACAGCTTCCAAGTTAAATACGAAGAAGGCCCGGGCATGGTCCAAGGCATGGAAATCCGCGAGCGTTTGGGTCATCTCTTAAGTGGCACGCAGCGCGACGCCCTGGAATCTGAGCTTGAGGGTTTGCAAACTGAGCGCAATGACCTTGACTCCAAGCTTGCGGCAAACTCAGCGGCCCGTTCGGCTATCGATGTTTTGCTTGACGGCGTTGCTAGTGGTAAAAATGTGCCCGCACTTAGTGAGCTTGATGCCGACGCCCTCTTGAACTGGGTGATGGGTCAGGTCGGTGATCTTGATCGCGCACAACGAGGTTTTCTCGATCAGGCCAAAGACTTAACTCTGCGCATAGCTGACTTAAAAAAGCGTATGGGGAATGCCTCCGATGAGCGTTATCTTGAAGTTCGAGCCCATTTGTTTTTTGAGCAGCCAGGTACCGCTCGATTGAGAGTAATTTATTTGGTTGATCAAGCTTGGTGGCATCCAACTTATGATGTGCGCGTCGACCCCGACTTGACTGGCGTAAATGTCGCTTTGGTTGCCGAGGTTTCGCAAATGACAGGTGAAGACTGGGACAACGCAGTTTTGATTTTGAGCACATCACAGCCCAATGTTGGTCTTGACCCGCCAGCTCTACCTAACCGTAATTATTTCATGCCGCGTCAGCAAGCCCTGCGAGGCATGGTGTCTGCTCCCTCGGCCGGGCTTGATGTGCTCGCTGAAGACAATGACGCCGGCATTAAAACGGGTGGGCGCTTGCGTGGCAAATCTCTCAAAGCGCCTGTCGTTCAAGTCCAAGACTTTGGCATTACAACTCAATTTGTGTTGCCTGAGTCCAAAACAGTACCGAGCAACTCTGAGCTGCATCGTTTTCCGATTCGCGAAGTGCCACTTGAGGTTTACCCTGAGCGCTATGTCGTGCCGTCTTTGAGCACACAGGCTTATTTGCGCGCTGAGGTGCGCTTAACTGGCGATGCGCCACTATTGCCGGGTTCGGCGCGAGTCTTTTTGGGCCCTGATTTGTTGGGCACTGCCGACTTCCCTGTCTTGCGGCCTGGCGATAGCACGATGCTCAATTTGGGTATTGACCCTAATTTGTCAGTGAGCTGGGAAACCATCCTTGACGACCGAGATGAGCCTGGTTTGTTTGGCTCAACCGTTCGCACCAATCATGTCTTCCGGGCCACTCTTAAATTAAGCGCTGCGGCTCGTGGGCCGGTTAGCGTTTTGATGGAAGAAGTTATCCCGCTGAGTCGAGATAGTCGCATCAAAGTTGAGGCTAGCGATTTGCAGCCGGCGCCACTCGGGGGTGAAGATGATTTGAAACTTCGCGCTGAAAAGGGTGTTTACCGTTGGCGGATGACCATCCCGCCGGGTGCTTCACAAAATGTGCGGTGGGGGTATCTCGTTTCACACGACGAAGATTTCACTCCTGCATATAGCGAAAACCGGTAAGCCTCTCGGCTCACCGGTCTGCAGGGTTCGACTGGCTTAGAAGCTGTCGAGTGAGAAGGTCACGCTTTCATGGCCTTCGCTTATGGCTTGTGCGTCCATCGAGTTGTACCAGTGAAGCAAGCCGTTCATAGCCATTTGGTTGGCCTGCATGCTGAGATCCATTTCAGCAACCTGCATGTAGGTGTGACCACTCTTCTCCCAAGTGCGATCGACCTGACCAATAAGGTGGCCGTCGGAAGTGAAGGCAAAATTGCTATAGCTGATGCTTGATGTCAAGTCCACAGCATCTTCGTAATCGTTGCCAGTTTTGAATTCGACAAGATCCATGCCATCGAAACTGACTTCAAAGGTCATCCATTCGGTGGTGGCAGCAATGTTGTCGTATTGGATTTTCCAAGTGCCTTGAATCGCGTATTCACCAAATGAATCGCCGAACTGATCTTCGATCTGGTCTTGGATGTCGTCCAAGTTTAGGTCGAGACAGGCAGGAGTTCCCAGCGCACACAGGATGGGGATGAGGATTGCTTTATTCATGTATTTCATGGTATTTGTGTGGGGGGCTAAACCCATTTCGGCAGTTTCCGGCGCGGACTTGAGGAAGATATGCATAAAATGTGCGCTCCATGACTGAGAATCGCCCCGTTCGTGTTCGTTTTGCTCCCTCGCCTACAGGCAAGCTCCATATAGGTGGTGCTCGCACGGCTTTGTTTAATTGGGCTTTTGCCCGTCGACACGGGGGCGTATTCATCCTTCGCATCGAAGACACCGACACCGAGCGCAATTCTCAAGAGTCGCTTGACTCCATTTTGTCTGCGATGCGTTGGCTCGGCCTCGACTGGGACGAAGGGCCTGGCGTCGGCGGCGATTTCGGCCCCTACGCGCAGAGCGAGCGCATGCCGCTTTACGATGCAGCCATTCAAAAGGGGCTGACTGAGGGTTGGCTCTACCGTTGTTTTTGCACGCCTGAGCGCGTCAATGCGCTCAAGGAAGAGCAGCGCAATCGTAAAGAAAACCCCCGTTACGATCGGGCCTGTTTGGGCCTGCCTGATGCCGAATGCGCCAAACGACTCGAAGTGGGCGAGCCCCATGTGATTCGTTTTGCCGTCCCTGATAGTGAGACCGCCGAGATTCAAGATCACATCCGTGGGCAAGTCACGGTGCAATCTGTTGAGGTCGAAGATTGGGTGGTCGTGCGCTCTAACGGCATGCCGACATACAATTTTTGTTGCGTGATTGATGACGCGCAGATGCAGATTAGCCATGTCGTCCGTGGTGAAGAGCACCTGGCTAATACGCCCAAGCAGGTTTTGCTTTACCGCGCGCTCGGTTTGCCTCAGCCCGATTACGCTCATGTGCCCCTGATTCTTGGTCAAGATGGCAAGAAACTATCAAAGCGTACTGGCGATACGGCGTTGCAGGATTATCGCGACAAAGGTTACCCCGCCGAGGCCATGCTCAATTTCTTGGGTTTGCTCGGCTTCTCGATTGACGACGAGACCACGGTTTTCTCGGCTGATGAAATGGTCGCGGCATTTGATCTCAAGCGCATCAATAAGTCGGGTGCGATTTTCGATACGGATAAACTTCATTGGCTGTGTGGCGACACGATTCGGCGGATGACAGATACGGATTTGCTTGAGCGTTTACGACCTTGGCTCAATACAGCGGTTTGCGATAAAGATGGGGGCTGGCTCTTGCAGCTAGCCGCTTGCTTCCGCGAACGATTGACTTTGTTCGGAGATGTCAGCGAGATGAGCGCGCACTTATTTTGCGAGTGTGTCGAGCCCGACGAAAAGGCCGCCAAGGCTTTGTCCGCCGACGGTGTTGCCGATACCCTGAGTGGTGTTGCCGATCTGCTTGCTGGCGTTGAGAGCTGGCCACCACCTGAGTTTTTTGCGCTGGTTAAGGGCTGGGCCGCGGAGCATGAGCTCGGCGTGGGCAAAGTCATGAAACCCGTGCGTGCTGCTCTGACAGGCAGTTTAGGCGGCCCTGAGTTGGGGGATGTCTTGGCTTTGCTCGGGAAAGATTGTTCGCTTGCCCGGCTGCGTCAGGCACGCTAGAATCCTCGCCCCGTTACTCCTTTGAGTAACCTCGGCGGAGTAGCTCAGTTGGTTAGAGCAGCGGAATCATAATCCGCGTGTCGGGGGTTCAAATCCCTTCTCCGCTACCAAATCAAACAGACACGCGCCGCATGGCGCGTGTCTGTTTGTTTGTCCGCTGCGGCGGGATTTGGGGTGCTGCTGCGCAGCCCCCCGCGCGCTAAAGCGCGCACCCCCTGGGGTTGGCTCCGCCTTCCCAGCGGAGCTGGGATCAAATCCCTTCTCCGCTACCAAATCAGACAGACACGCGTCGCATGGCGCTTGTCTGTTTGTCCGCTGCGGCGGGATTTTGGGGTGCTGCTGCGCAGCCCCCTGCGCGCTAAAGCGCGCACCCCCTGGGGTTGGCTCCGCCTTCCCAGCGGAGCTGGGATCAAATCCCTTCTCCGCTACCAAATCAGACAGACACGCGTCGCATGGCGCTTGTCTGTTTGTCCGCTGCGGCGGGATTTGGGGGGCTGCTGCGCAGCCCCCCGCGCGCTAAAGCGCGCACCCCCTGGGGTTGGCTCCTGAAGAACGCTGGCAAATTAGGCCCTTGCGCGTACGCCCATGGATACTTCTTGAGGACCCAACGGCGTTCGTTGAGTTGGTTCCCCAAGAAACTAAGGCCATCGATGGTGGGGTGCGTTTTGTTCGTACCTTTTCAATACCAGCGTCTGTCTCAATCAATCCGCAAGGTTATAGTCTGGAATGAAGCGCGTTTTTTATGTATGTTCGTTTTTACTCTTTGGGTTGAGTGTTTACCTTCTTTTGCCCGAGCGAGCGGGTGTCCAAGTTGAGATTTGGAATCAACTTGAATCTCAAAAAGGTAGTAGTAATGCCGAACGAATCCCTGAAAATCCGGTTGCTTTTGGTAGAAATGATGTCTCTCAAGTTCTTCAAGCTGGCTATTACTTTGAGGTTAAATCAACCATCGGTGCCGAAATCTCTCCTGCTGAATTAGAGCCGATTTTTTCTGAACTGATTTGGACAGGTTCAGATTTCAAGCAAGGGAAGCAATTAGATTTGCAGCGTCAGGGGCGAGTCTACTCTTGTCTTCGGGATGATTTGTATGCAATTAAAGTTGAGCTTGAAGGCCATTTGTCTGAGACGGTCTTTTTTTCGGAGTTGGGGAAAACCACGCTTGCTGATCCCGCCGTTGTTCAACTGGATCGTTTGCTTCATTTTTCTTTAATCCTACGCCAATTAGATGGGTCACCCTGTGCGCAAGTCCAGTGTTCGGTCACTTGCCTCGAGTCAAGTGCTGTGGAGAATCGGATTACGGACGAACACGGCCGGGCCGATTTCTCACAATTGCCTATTCAACCTGGGCGGATCTATCGCTTTCTTTTTTCGTCTGTTCACTTAGGAAGTTGGATGGTTATTGTTCCCGCCGAAAAGTTGATTGCGGAGTGTGACGAACTTATTTTTTCTGTTCCCGCCATGGGTGGCTTAACGCTATTGCTTGAAAATTTTACTGAAACAGCAAGTGGTAAAATGACCTTGTTTCAAGCCGATGCCAATGGCGTCCGTCATGAGCTAACCACGTTTCCCATTCGCATGGCTCAAGAAAGGCATGCCCCGGTTGTATTGGCTTCTCCTCTTTGGGCCGAAGTCAATATCGATGCTGTGACGTCGATTCACCCAGTTCCCACTGCAGTAAATGGTGAAAGGCGAATGTGCGTAAATGTTGGAAGCGCTTCTGTTTTATTCGATAAGAGTCTGGCTGATGCCAAGCCGTCGAAAATCCCCACTTTTTCCCAAGCGTCTGGAACGGTTAAGTTGCAGATACAAAAGCAAGAAGAGTTAGAGTCGGACCTAAGGCCTCGCCTTTCGAACCGGTTTTTTCGTCGCGGACGCCGAGGTGAGTGTTGGCCCGTTTCGTCGTGGGAAAAGGTGGATATTGGACTGCTTCCGACAACCTCAAAAAATTTAGCATTTGAGGGCGGGTTTCATTCACGCTGGATTGTAGGAGAAGAGCCTATCTGGGTTGCCTTTCGGGTTTCACAATCAAATTCATTGCCGTTTGAGTCAGATTTGATTCAATGTAATCGTAACTGTGTGGTGGATTTGGGCTTAATCCAATTTCCCGATGAGGGTGTGTTGCTGCTTAATGTTACTAGCGTTGAATCGGGGTTCCGTTGCGAATTTGTCCCTTTGGACTCCTCATTTGCCTTACCGCCTTATCTCAAGCTCAAGCCAAATTATCAGAAGGCTGTTTCGTATCAGCAACCCTTCGCAAGTGTCATTGGGGGGGTGCCACTGACAAAGACTTGGATTGGCCTTTTTCAGAACCGCAACATCGTCGCTATCGAGAGTTTTTGGCCATCGCCAAGCCGGAATAATGCGGAGGAGCAGTTCTTTGATTTAGCGAAGTTGGTAAAGGTGCATTATGCAGTGCAAGATGTTCCCGACCCGACTACAGGTATCCGTTTTCATTGTTACAATAACGATTCACCTTTTTCTTTTGATAGAGAGGTTCTTACCACAGTCGATAAGACGGGCCAAATCATGCTGCCAGCGGGTAAATACCAGGTCTCTACGCTGGGTCCGTATGCAAAGGAGATGACAGGTACTATTCGAACATTTCACTTTGAATTTTTAGAAGGGACAACCCATTTTTTAGATATGAATGACATTCCAGGTGAAATATTGTCTGGTTCTGTTGCTGTGAACAATCAACAGATCCGTCCGTTCTCAGCGATTCTTGTTACGGACGGGGGGTACTATCGTGCACCAATCTCTGCCAATGGGGAGTTTCGCTTCTTTGGTTTGCCTGCCGAGGATTTTTCTTTAACGATTCGTGGTTCTTCTGGCGTCACCCTTTCGGAGGGTGTAACGGTGAGCCTTGAAAAGGGCACCTATTTAGGTGAGTTGACTCAAGGTGTGTGGCAAGTTGCGCCGGACGCTAAACAGGATTAGTACCCCAGCAAAGTCTCTAAACCATGACTACAAGCCCGACTTGGCATGCACAAGGTGGCGAGTTTTGCGCGGCGGTCATGATTCATCAAGCGATTCACGCATCGCTTCTCGGTAGGCGTCAAGGGCAGTGGGGCCAGTTGGTGTCATCCGTAAAATCGTGGTGGGCTTGCGCTCGAGGAATTCTTTTTTTACTTGGATGTATTCAGCCGCTTCGAATCTGCTCATATGGCTGGATAGGTTGCCCAGGTGAGGCCGGTTTGGGTGAGCATCCAGGTTGCATCGGCGCTTTCGACGACATGAAGGTGCGACAGAATTGCCAGGCCGCCGGGGCGTGGATGAGTGGGTCGAGGGTCATGGCTGTTGCTTTGCTTGTGGCCGTAGAACTTTATTGCGGAATATCTAAAACGGGGTGCTCTTCGAGAAATCTGCTGAGCATGGCAAGGCCAGTCGCAGTGGGGGCGATGCCTGAGAGCAAGATGCCAAAATGCGTGTGCGACCATTTTTATCTAGGCCAATGAAGCGGATGAACACGAACGAAACCAGAATGAAAAAGGCATAGCCGCAGCAGCGTGGCATCTTGTAAACGACGCCCGTCATGACTGCGATGAGAGTTGGCGGGATCGCCAAAATCGAGCTTCCGAGCAAGCGCATGGTCTCGGCTGGTTTGCCTAAAGTGCCTGAATCGAAGGAGAATAGGACAAAAGCAGCGATTCCCATGAGGAAGGTAAAACCAAAAGTGTAAATCAAAGCTATGCATTTGTTGGTCTCTTTCTTTTGTCGCGCAGACGGCGCCGCACTACCCACGCGATTACGCATCAGTTTTTTCGGATGGGCGCCACCATAGGGAAGAGGCATGCAAACCAAACTCCGCCGAGCGCACCGTAATTGCTGAACAATGCCACTGCCCAAAGCATGAGGCAGACGCCGGCGAGGATGTCCCTGATGCCATCATCGAGGTTGTTGCGCCGACAGGTGTTTTCTTCGAGAGCATCAAAGTGGAGTGGGCATTCATGGTCGTGAGTGTGTGGCGCGCAAAGGACCTGGTCAAGCAAAGTTCATGTGCAAGGAGTTTCCTTGAGTCGTTTTAGGTGCTTTAAGCTGTTTGAGCCCCAAGGTTTAGTCGCCTTTGCGCAAATGCAGCGGACGCCAAAATAAGTTGGAGCGCGTGTTTGAAATGGCCCATTTTCTTTAGTAAAACATCGGCATGATAAATAATGCATTTAGAAAAGGAGCTTTTTGGTTGGGTGCAATGTTGGCTGTCGGCGCAGTTGTTTCGACCGCGATTGCTGGCGATGTCATCCGTGATATCAAGATTCGTGATCGCACCATTTCGGTGAAAGGATATGCCATTCAGCCCATTCAAGCTGATGTGGGGTCGTGGTCGGGGGTTTTTCGGGTGCGCGGCCTTGATTTGTCGGATGCCGCGACGCAAACGGAAAAGCAAAAGGAAAGCGTGCGAACTTATTTGAGGGACGGCGGGTTTGACCATCAGGCCGCTGAGTTTTACGCGCCTGATGTGACGGTCCTTTATAGGCAAAATGATGAGGGCAAAGATACTCATGCGATTGAGAGTTACATCATTAGTCAATCATTTAGCATTCAGTCGGATGATGTCTATTTGGTGTCGCGCCTTGCTGCCGGCGTCGGCGAGCTCATTCAATCCGGGATTGAGTTTGATTCTTACAGCCCGAGTTTTCGTTTTTCCAAGCTCGAAGATTGGAAGTTAAAGCTACTCGGTTTGGCTCGCGAAAACGCAAAGAAGCGCGCCGAAATTCTCATTGGCGGCGGCGGCGTCGAAGTTGGCACCGTCCGCAGCGCGAGTCAAGGCGTGTTCCAAATTACGCGCTGGGATTCCACATCCGTTTCGAGTTACGGCTCAAATGACACAACGGCAATCGACAAGAATATTCGCGCCGTTGTTACGATGGAGTATGAGTTGGATTAGGGGGTGGGCAATACCGTGATACTTGCTTTTCTATCTAACTCATGCGGCTACAATTAAGTGCCCCATGCCTAAGAATATGTCTAAAAAGAAGCAACAGTACTGCTTAAACGCGCCATCGAGGATTTCAAAAAAATCAACAAAATCAAGGGCGTAGACTTCACCAAGCAGTTTCAGGCGTTGGTGAATAAATACAACGAGCGCGACGAGAAGGATGTGCTGCGCAGTGAAGTGCTGGAAGGATTCTCCGAGGAGATGATCGAGCTAATCAAAGCGCTGCACAAAGAGAGGGATTCCTTCGGCGAAATGGGGATTGATCTGGAAGAGAAGTCTTTCTACGACATCCTCAAAACCCTTGCCCATAAATACGATTTTGAATACCCCGAGGACAAGCTGATCAAGCTCGCTAGAGAGGTGAAGACGGTGGTCGACGACAAAGCCAAATACACCGATTGGAGTCAACGCGACGACATCAAGGCCGAACTAAAAGTGGCTTTGATTCTCTTACTCGCCGAAAACGGGTACCCGCCGGTCGATCGTGATGAGGTATACAAGGAGATCTTCGAGCAGGCGGAGAACTTTAAGAAGTATCGAGGGGGTTGAGTTGGGCATCTCTGCGTGGGTAAACTGATACCGCGCGCTCGCACTTGAAAGCCAGCCCCATTAGGCTCCAAAATAAACCCCCGAAGCTTGCTTGGCTATCCAAGCCGCTTTATATGAATCACCGCCGAAGAAAGAGAAATAATCATGCATGAAATCAACTGTCCCCATTGCAAGAAAGCATTCAAAATTGACGAAACCGGATATGCGGACATCGTAAAGCAAGTTCGCGACAGCGAGTTTGATCAGCAGTTGCATGAACGGCTTGAGCTGGCCGAAAAGGAAAAGCAAAATGCGGTTGAGCTTGCCGAGAATAAAGTCGGCCTTGAAATGCAGGCGGCGGCTGCAGCCAAAGATACAGAGATCCAAAAATTAAAGGCACGGTTAGATGCCGGTGAGATTAAGCAAGAGCTTGCCGTGACTGAGGCTCTAAGCGCCTTAGGGAAAGAACGCGACGCCCTTACTCATGCTCTAGACATGGCGAGACAAGAGAGCCAAGCCGCTTCCAAACTCGCGGAGACAGAGCTCAACAATAAAGAACTTGAAAATCAACAGTCTAAGAATTCGCTCGAAGATAAGCACAAGACTCAATTAAAGGATCGCGACGATGCGATTGAGCGCCTGCGGGATATGAAAGCTCGCCTGTCGACCAAGATGGTTGGCGAAACTCTCGAGCAGCATTGTGAAACAGAGTTTAATCGTATTCGGGCAACAGCGTTTCAGAGGGCATATTTCGAAAAGGATAACGACGCAAGGTCGGGCAGCAAGGGCGACTATATTTTCCGCGACTCAGACGAAGCTGACACCGAGATTGTTTCGATTATGTTCGAAATGAAAAACGAAAGCGATACGACCGCAACGAAGAAAAAGAACGAGGACTTTCTAAAAGAACTCGATAAAGATCGCATTGCGAAGGGTTGCGAGTATGCGGTTTTAGTATCTTTGCTCGAAGCTGACAGTGAACTTTATAACACCGGGATTGTCGATGTGCAGCACCGCTACCCAAAGATGTATGTCATTCGGCCTCAGTTCTTCCTTCCAATGATTACGCTGCTGCGTAACGCGGCGATGAAATCGCTTGAATACAAAACCGAGCTCAAGCTCATGAAAGAGCAGAATGTCGACATCACAAGCTTCGAAAGCAACTTGGATAAATTTAAAACCGCTTTTGGGAAGAACTACGATCTGGCCTCCAGGAAGTTTCAGAAAGCAATCGATGAGATCGATAAATCTATCGACCACTTGCAGAAAACAAAAGACGCTTTGCTCGGGACTGACCGCCAGCTTCGGCTTGCAAACGACAAGGCGCAAGATGTAACGATCAAAAAGCTCACGCGAGACAACCTCACAATGGCAGCCAAGTTTAAGGAGCTAGAGCATCAAGAACCCTCGGATGCCGACTGATGCGGCCGCTTTGTTTCTAAATCTCGGCCACAGCCACATCCGACAATTCGGCAGGCCGCACGCCATGTCGCACCGTAACTGTCGTGGCAACACCACCGCGCACATTAAATTCACCCCGCACTTCCATCCACACAGGGTCAGTCGCGGCAACTAAATCGGTCAAAATCTGATTCGTCAGCGCCTCGTGGAAATGCCCCACATCGCGGTAGCTCCATAAATAAAGCTTATAACTTTTCAGCTCAAAACACCGTGGCCCAGGTGCATACCGCACTCGAATCGTAGCGAAATCAGGCTGCCCAGTAAGTGGGCATACGCAAGTAAATTCTTTAGTAACACTCTCTACCAAGAACAACTGCTCAGGTGAAGGATTCTCAAAAGTCTCAATCTCCTGACTCGGTTGAGTCGGGGTACGCACATCAAGAGTGCTTTCCGTATTTCCATCATTCATAACCACATCTTACCCCATCTTCAATATCCACATATGCTCAAGTCGACGCGGTTTTGCTCGCCGCGAGTTTCGTACTGAGTGGTGGTGCGGCTTCGCCGCACCACCACTCAGGCGAATGTCTGAGCGCCGAACAAAACCCGCGGCGACCCAAGACAGATTCTGAAATTACAACGACCCAACACGCCGGGCTAGAACAACACGATGCCCCGAACCAATCGCAAACAACATCGGGTCAGAAACTGTTTCAAAACCACAGCTTGCCACAAGATTCCGCGCTTCTTTTCGACTCAGAGTATTTTTGGGCCGCTTCTTGCATAAACCAACGGAAGTCCGTGCTCGGCGCAAAATGTTTTTAACCGTGTTGTGGTCAAAATAAGTAAAAATACACCACTTGTCAGCGACACGAAGCAAATCGCGCACATGCTCGCGGCGCACAGCGGGGTCAACTAAATGATGATTTAATCGCATCGAAAAAGTCACGCAAACCGAGCAATCTGCGAGAGGGATTTGATGCCCGAAACTGCGCACGCGGCCCATCGGTTTAAGGGTCGGAAAACGCTCATCACTCATGCGAATCATGTCGCGGCTGTAATCACCCTGAATGACTTTTGCGCCCAAATTAGTAAACAAAGGCAAGTAGCGACCCCATCCGCAAGGCAAATCGAGAATCGAATCAAAGGAGCCGATTTGCTCAAAGTAAGACAACAGCAACTTGCGCTCGCGTTTGTCGCTGAGCTTGCGGTGGATTTTGTCGTATTCTTCGAGGTACTCAACAGCACCTTCAGGAGAGTCGTAAGCAGCGAGGCGTTCGGGGAGAGTCATGGTGTACGGATGCGATGGCCGGTGTAAAGCGCGAGCAGGTAGTAAGCAATGCGGCGCCATTTTTGCGGGTAGCGGCGACGCTGACGCATCATCTCAAGAGAGAGGGGCGGCGCGTCATCTTGGGCATAGGCTAGCAAGACGACCTCGGCTTGTTCTTGAGAAAGACCGCTATTGGCACCCGCAAGATCAACTAAATCGATACGGCGAATGCGCGCTGGAGCGACCTGACGCCATTGACAGCAATAAGGCAAATCAAGGGCGACAACACCGCCCGGCTTTGCAAGAAAGTTACGAAGCAGCATCCGGAAGTGCCCAAAGCCTGAATCGTGAATCTCACGCGCCAATCGGCCAATGGCTTGCAGTAGCGAGGTGTGGTCGCTCTCAGGGTGTCGCACGATAGTCTCAAATAAGTCAGCCACGCCAGGGATGTCTTCCGTAACCAACAAACTCCCGCCGCCCGGCATCTTGCACCAGGCCAAAGCCGAAACGACCGGCAAATCGGCTTGCTCAAAGGCATGGAGTGCCGCAAACTCGCGCCTGGCTCGTGGGCGGGCAAATCGAGCCACCAAACGGCGCCGTGGCGGGATCGTGTAATGCTTCCACCAAGCCATTTGACCGGCAGGAGTAGGCCCAAGCACAAGATGAACACTCTCTTCGTGATTCACCACGCGGCCCTCATTTTCCGCGTCAATGAAGGCGGATTCGAGTAATTTCGGCTCAGATGAGAGTTTTTTCAAAAAACTTTGAGAAAAAGGTAAAGGTTTGATGAACTTATGACCGAAGTAATTACGCAGCAAAAAACCTTCGGTCGGCTGGGAATCAATGATGAGGGAGCCCAGTCGGCCACTTTTTTTATTTTACGGGGTTGGAAAGCAACCCAAGGCCATCCGCCTCGACTGTCATGGTCTGACCGGCAGAGACGCCTTGAACACCCGCTGGTGTACCCAGGAAGATGATGTCACCTGGCTCAAGAGCGCACCATCGAGAAATCTCGACCAAAGCCGCTGCGGGGCTCCAGATGAGATCACCCAAGGCACCGCTCTGCCGCAGCTCGCCATCGACCCTGCCATGAATCTGCAAATCGGGTGACGGCGCGAAACAATCGGATGGCGTCCACCAGGGCCCGACACTGCCAAAGCTCTGGATGTTTTTTGCCCGCAGCCACGGCCACTCGCGTTTGCGGTCGAGCCCCTGTTGCTTGCGGGCCGTGACATCATTGCCGAGCGCCCATGCGGCAATCGCGCTTTCGGCTTGGGCTAAAGTGGCCTCGTGCAAAGGTGCGCCAATCAAAAGGACGAATTCGGCTTCGGGGTCGACGCGCGTATCGAGCCATCGAGGAATCAGGACGGGCTCGTCAGGGCCGACGAGCACACTCGGTAATTTGGCAAACCAAACCAACTCGTCGGGTGGCTCGACCCCAAACTCGCGGGCGTGTGCGGCAAAGTTTTTGCCAAGGCAAATTGCTTTAGGGGGGCACCCGGGCAAAAGTAGAGGCCAGTCTTGAGCGCCGTCTATCGCGGGTGCAATGCCCAGCAACGCCTCTCGTGCATCAGGGCAGAGCAGCCAAGCAGCGATTTCAGGAAGCGAATCGGCAAGACCCGCTTCGGTCAAATCGATAGCCGTTTTTGTTGTGGCGCTATCGTTTGGTTCGACCCAAAGCCAATGAGGTGAGCCGTCAGGTGCGAGAGCGCGGCGGAGCTGGCTCATCGAATCGCTCGATAAGTATTAAGCGCGTACGCCGTGCATAAAACGGGGTTGCCTTCCCACCAACGCGGTGCATCGGCATTGACCCAAGAGCCATCTTCTAGTTGGTTTGAGGCGAGGTGCGCCACGAGCTCGGCGGCCCAGTCATGCTCGGCGCCGGCAGGAGTGACGACCTTTTCGAGCCCAGACGCGCGGAGGGCTTCCGCCAGAGTCAGGTAGTAGTAGTAGAGCCCCTGGAAGCCTGCGCGTGGGTCGCGGAGGGAATCGAAACCGGGGTTGACTTCGAGTGTCCAGTGACGCTGAATCCAGCCGATGGCGGCTTGGACGCGTGGGTCGTCTTTCGTCAAACCAGCCAGCGTGTAGCACTTGAGAAGCGCGTAGGTCATCGAGCCATAACTGCGGGCGATCAGCGTGCCATCTGGCGATTGAGTTGAGCCAGCGGGCGAGTTGCCTGGGTAGTAAGCGGCACCGCCATCGTTGCCCGAGCGAAAGGGCTTGGGGTTGCCTTGGTCGTGGTATTCGCCCGTGTTGGATTCGGAACGATTTTGCGTGCGCTCAAGAAAAAGAATGGCACGCTGGAAGGCCGGGTCGTCGGCGTGCACGCCCGCTTCGTTGAGAGCTTGCAGCGCGTATTGAAGATTAGATAGGTCGGGGCGCAAATCACCGCCGTAGCCGATGCCACCGTAAAACTTGTCGCCTTCGGAATAGCCTTCGCCGCCGTCGAGTTGGAGTGAGCGCAAGAAGCCAGCCGCGCGTTTGAGAAGCTCGGCATCGGCGGGGTCGTGGGCCTCGGAGATGGCGCCGATGGCCGCTGCTGTGACATAGTTTGGCAGTCGCCCTGCATGAATCGAGCCGTCTTCTTGTTGGAGGCTGCGTAGCCATTTGAGGGCTGGTTCAGCGGCTTTGCGGTCGCTTTCGCGAGGAGAAATCATGAGCGCGCGTGCGGCAAGGGCAGTCATGCCAGGCTCAGCTTGGCCAAAGACCTCCCAGAGGCCGGATTCGCCACGGGCGGCAAGTAAGAAGTCGGCGCCGCGTGTGAAACTCTCAAGCATGATGGCTTCCGTGCCGGGCGTCTTTGCGGTTTGGGCGGTTTTTTCTGCGAGATAGGCGACACCAGCCTGTGCAAGTAAATCGACCGTTTGCGAGTAACCGTGGCCGTTTTGCAATTGCATCAAAATCGAAACGGCTGAATCGCTCGTTTGCGGGAAACAAGTCGGCCAATTTTTAGGCGCTTGCCCGGTGGCGAGTGCCGCGACTTGAGCTAAGTCAAATTCAGCGAATATGCTGCAAGTCGAAGCGATGACTTTTTGGTAAAGCTTTGCATCAAGCACCTGCAAGGCAAGGGTGATTCGAAAGGCATCGTCGGCCTCGGTGGCGGAATCTTTGCCCAACAAGAAGGCGACCGCATCACGCACAAAAGGCCCATCTTCGACTCGATATGCGCGAGGGCCAAGTGTCATGCCAAGGATGACATTTGCCGTATCAGCAGCTCCAGAGCCATAAGAGCCATCAGCGGCTTGAGTCATGCGCAGGCCCGCGAGCGTGTGGTCGAACAAATCTTTGGCGGATGGCTCTTGGGGGAGCGCCACGGTGGACAGGGCAAGAATGAGGGTCGTTAAGATCATGGTTTCAGAACGGATTCGATGGCTTGAGCCGCACGCGCGGCAGGCCCAGGGGTGGCAAAGGCGCGATGCCAGTGCTCAATGCTTTTGAGGACATCCTTGCGGCAATCGCCATCAAGTCGCTGCTCTAAGTCATCAGCTAGTTGTTCAGGGCAAATGCGCGCCCCAAGATGCTCTGGGCAAACGCGCTGACCCGTGAGGAGGTTCAGGCCGCCTACAAAAGGAATCGCAAGCATCTGGCGGTAGAGCCAAGTCGTGAATGCGCTGGGAATGTGATAAACCAAAACGGGCGGCACGCGATGAGCTGCTGTTTCAAGGACGGCCGTACCTGAAGTCACCCAAGCGGCTTGCAGTTGAGGCAAGACTTGATGGAAGCAGCGGGGGGCGCGAAGGATGGTCTCTGCGTCAGGCAAGTCGACGCTATCGAGAGCTTCGGCCATCCAGCTCCAGGCCTCGTCGCGCAAATGAGGCAGGACAAAGCGCACCTGGGAGTTGCGCCGGCGCAAAATAACCGCGGCCTCAAGTAGAAGAGGCAGGTTGTTCCGGATTTCACGGCGGCGGCTGCCAGGAAGGATGCCAACCCAAGTCAATGCAGGGTCAAGCTCGGGTGGTGCATCTTCGAGTGCAGCAGCTGCCGCAAGGCCATCGCCCAAAGGGTGCCCAATATATTCAGGATGCGCCCCGCGCCGTTGAAACCAGTCGGCCTCAAAAGGCAAAATCGTCAGTAACTTATCGGCCTTTTTGAAATCACGGACTCGCCATGGTGCCCAAGCCCATAATTGCGGCGCTATGTAATCGACCACAGGGATACCCTTGCGGCTCGCGATACGGAGTAAATGTCGATTCAGGCCTGGGTAGTCAATCAAAACCACGGCGTCGGGTTTTTCGGATTGAATGGCTTTGGCGAACTGATACACGCAACGGAAAAAGAGCGGTAACTGCGCGAGCACATCTTTGAAGCCCATGACATTTAAGTCGGCTAGGGGTTGCCAGACATCCATGCCTCGGTCGGCTAGGGCTTGGCTGCCAAAACCTGCAATCTGCAAGTCGGGGTGGCGGGCTTTGAGATGAGTCATTAAGCGCAAAGCGTGCGCTTCGCCACTGGCGTCGCCGCAGGAAAGAAACAGTTTGCGAATCTTGCGGGTGGGGGGAGCCGAAGCTGAATTTGTTAAGTCATTTACGGGCATCTCGCGCCGTAAATTTTCAAATTCATGAAGGCGTGATTTTTTTTGCGCCCAAGCGAGAGCGTGCCTTGGAAGGCCCAGCAAAAGGTCGAGCATTGCTGACGCAAACTCGTGCAATGTCGTAAGTAGAGGCATCATCGGGCGCGGAGTGCGCAACGGAAGCCCACATGTGCCAGGCGAGAATCGAGAGCGGGGTAAGTCCAGCGGTAGGTGCTGGCGCATTGATTCGGCTTGTCGAGGAAAGAGCCACCGCGCACAATGGCCATCGTATTTGCTTCAGCCGTTCGCGCTTCTTTTGCGCGCCCCGTGCCAGTGGTCGGCTCTTCGTAAAGGTCGGCTGTCCATTCGCGCACATTGCCGCTCATGCAGGCGATGCCGAGAGGCGTGCGATCTTCGGGGAAATCAGTCGAGCTGCCTGGGCCGTCCAGCCCAAAAGCGCGGCAGTTGATTTTTGCTGCTGAAAAGGATTTGCCGAGCGGATAGCGGCGTTTTTCGAGCCCCGCTGCTGCGGCTTCCCATTCGAGCTCAGTCGGCAAGCGTTTGCCCGCCCATTCGGCAAAGCGCGATGCCGAAACCCAAGAAACGCCACGCACGGCAAAGGAACCAGAGCCGGGAGGGTAAATCGGTTGGTCTTCTTGGCTCAGCTGCCACTTGAGCGGAAGGTGCTGCAAACGCATGGATGCAGGTTGTGCGAGCAGGAATTGCTGGTACTCGCCGCAAGTAACTTCGTTTTTGTCGATGTAGAAAGAACGAATGCGTTCGGTGTGCGCAGCCGCCCACTTTGGGTGCGTCAAAACCCAGCCTGTGCCAGGACCTAATTCATAGCGGTCGCCCGGGATGAGCACCATGCCAGGTGGAGTCTCAGTGAAGCCTCGTTCAAAACGAGCGGGGTGCCGCAACTTTTCAAGAGCGAGGAAGGCACGCTCGAGTGTATTGACTGTGCGTTGATATTGTTTGGCTTCGTCGGAGAGTCGATAGATGGCAGTATTCCAGAGGATGTGGAATTCGCCTGCCTGGAGGACATGAGCGCGTTGCTCGGCCGTCTTTGATGTGCCGAAGCCCTCGCTTTCAAGCCAAGCTAGGAGAGGTGCTGGTGGGTTGAGGATCTCTTCCGCAGTGAGCCAGGCTTCGCAGGCGGAGTACAACTCGCTTAATGCAAGATAGGCCTCGTCACGCTTTTGGGTGGCCTCAGTCAGACGCTTGCGCGCTCGTTTTTCTTTGCGCTCTTGAGCCTCTTGGATGGGGAAGCACACAGGGGCGGCATCGAGCGCAAGCGATGGGTGGAAAGCCGCACAAGGGCATGCGCCGAGAGGAAGAACCCCGGAAAAGGCGAGAAGGAGAAGAGAGGTTGTTAGCATTTCGCCATGCTCCCTTTGCCCAACAGCCCAGAAGCGGCCGAAGCGTTAGAAGCTTTTCAAAGCGACTCGCTCTTGAAGGCCGATTGTTTTGGCCAAGTTGAGCAAGGTTATTCTATCGGCGAGAAGGGTCGATACCCATGCGCACGGCGCGATTTGCGGTCTGCATCTTGGTGGGCACGCCCCGTTGCGCGATTGCTTGCGCGACGAGAAGCGCGGGCTTTGCGCGTTTGGGCACTTACCTGCACTGGCGGAAAGCGATGGCAGACTTCTGTGTGCCGCTTAATTGCCCAAAACAAAGACCAGCTTTTGCGGGCCTGGGTTGAGGGCAAGCCGATGCAAGTGGCCCAGCCCAATCAACCCGAGTACTTTGCCCAGGCCTTTCGATTGCTTTGCCAATTGCATCGTGCAGGGATTGCTCACAACGATCTAGCCAAAGAGCCCAACTGGCTGGTTTTGCCCGATGGCAGCCCCGGCTTGATTGACTTTCAATTGGCAAGCGTTTTTCGCAAACGCACTCGACTTTTCCGCATGATGGCGCGAGAGGATATCCGCCACTTGCTGAAACATAAACGCACTTATTGTGCTGATTCATTAACAGACCGCGAAAAGCAGGTTTTGCAAACGCCAAGCTTTCTCGCCCGCTTTTGGCGCGTGACCGGAAAGCGTGTTTATTGGTTTATTACGCGCAAGATTTTGCGCTGGGCCGATCGCGAAGGAGCCGGGAATCGTGGTTGATTCTTATGGCTTCGTGGCGGCGGGCTGAATCAAAAACCTAACGCACACTCTTTGCCCATTTCAGCCACGCCGTTTCAAGAGCATCGAGATCAATGTGCGAAAAGGTGGACTGATAGGCACGACTCCAGAGGCCGATTTGAATCTGCCTTGGCAGGTCAATGATGCGATAATTCCGCTCAAGCTCTTCTGGGACGCGATTGCCGGCATTTTGGAAGGCATCCATTTCAGCCTGAAGCTCATTGCGGGTTTTTGTAGCCGCCTGGGCATGCCCGTTTTGCATTGCACTGAGATATCCGGGGAGAATCGTTGACCAAGATTTATCCCATTTACCTTTGATCTTTCCTGACTTGCCAGCACGCAAGAAGGCCACCAAAGCCCAAGATTGCACCGCTGCCGCCCGCTCGTCGAGCAAGTCGTTTTGCTCAGTCCATAATTCGTGCTGCAGGCGGACATGGTCTTCGATGGATTGAGCGATGCCTTTGCTTAGGATGTCTTGCAGTAGCGGCCCAAAATCAAAATCATCGAGCGAATTTGTCGTGGGGAGGAGCGCTTTTTTATCCCATTGGAGCGCGGTGTAATATTCGACATGACCTTCGGAAAACCATGGAAGCAGCTCGATGTGATCCATCTTTTCAGCGAGCCACATGCGAGTTGCGGCACGATGAATAAAGGCCTCTGCCGTAGTGCCACTGGCTGGCGAATAAATCAAAAGCTCTTGTCGCTCGCGGTCATACCACGCGGTAATCTCGGAGTTGTCAGCCGCCTCAGTGCGCGTTTGGAAGTCTTCCTCGTGGGTCATGAAGCGCGCAATGAGCGGTGTGCGATTGCTTGTCTTTGGAGGTAAGTCTTGCTCGAAAAGCTGATGCAGGGCTTCTAAACGAGTTTGAAGTGCGGCCACGCGCTTTGCATCGCCATCAGATGATAAGAACAGCCAATCCTGCGCAGGGGTCTCAATGAGTTGCCAACCAAATTTAGTGTCGCACTCGTCTTTGGCTTTCTTCCAGGCCGCTTCGTAGCCCTTACTGCCTTTGGTGTGCACTCGCTCTTCTACAACTTGCACGAGAGGCTTAAATGATTTCATAGACTTGGCCGTTGCTTTAGCCCATTTTTTATGAGCCTCAAGCGGGAAACGCCAAATAAAAATAATGTCGTTGTCTTGTAAAGGGAAAACCCAGCAGTCGAATGATGCGTCAAGTTGAGTCGTAGAAGTTTCGACAAAGTAAGACTGGAACAATTCGTTGCGGGCTTTAATTTTGCCGATTTTTTTATCTTTCGAATGGAGCGCATTGGCTTCAAAATCACGCAGGCCCTCGTGGAATAAACTTGGAATGAGTGCGCCAGGGCCAATCGTCTCAGCTTTTTTGCCACCGAGTCGGCTACGCAAACCAGATGTCGCACTAGCCGCAGCTTCAGGGTGTTTCGCACGCACCACGAACAACTCAGCGTGAGCCATCGCAGGCTTTCCGGACGGCGTTTTGATCGGGAAGCCAATCGTGCCCCAGAGATGCAAAACTACCCCGCGCGCCTGCTCACTGGCATTGAGCTCTTTCGTCTCAAAGTCTCGAAGGGGCTTAAAAGAGAAGCCGCTGGCTTGATCTCGGTAAACCGTGCGCCCGGTTTTTTGCGACCAAGCATTTGGAGTCAGAGCAAAAGCCGCGCAGAAAACGGCGAGTAGGAGGAGAGGGTTGAGGTTACGCATCGTTACGAGACTCCATCCTAATATGGAGTCGAGATTGGTTCACCTCTGAAAACGCGGCACGCGCGTTAGTGGGAGCAGCCGCCCCCGACACCTCAGCCACCACCCGCTGGCCCTGAATCACCGCCATGCGTTTTTGGCTCTGAGTCTTGGCCACTCGACTTGTAATCGTTTTGATAAAAGCCAGCGCCTTTTAGGACAAAGCCAGCACCGCCACCGCCGAGTAAACGCTCTAACTTTGGCTCAGAGCAATGGGGGCAATCGACCAACTTGTCGTCGGACATTTTTTGAAAGGCCTCAAAGACATGAGAGCAAGCCGCGCACTGATAGTCGTAATGAGGCATGATGAATTATTCTTCGGCGGTTGCAGGTGCGCGTAGTAGTCGCACTTGTGCAGCGCGCATGATGCGTTTGCCCAGACGGAAGCCTTTGCGCACTAATTCAAGCTCATCTTTTTCAAGTTCATCGCGCTCGACAGTCTCAAGTGCTTCATGAAGCTCAGGGTCAAACTTGTCTTGAGCTGAGGGCTGGATCACTACGAGGCCATGATTGCGCATCGTAGAAGCAAGCGCCGTACGGATGGCCTCAAGCCCCATGTGGAAGCCGCCATTTTCATCGGCTTTGCGAATTTCTTCGGGCACATGATCAACAGCTGAGTCGAGGAAATCAGCGACCATAATCAACTCGGTTAGCAAGCCTTCGAGGCGGAGTCGAGTGCGCATCTCGACATCTTCTTGTAGCCGCCGCCGCATGTTTTGATTGTCGGCCTGTGAGCGAAGAGCTTTGTCTTTCCAGTAGTCAAGGTCTTGGACGGGCTCTGGCTTTGGCTCAACCTTTGCTTTGGGCTCACTTGTGTCGGCCTCGCTGGCCTGTGAGTCAGCCTCAACGGTCGTTTGTGCGTCAGCTTTCCCCTCTTCCAACTTTTCTTTTTTCTTTTTCTTTCTTGCCACAGTTACTTCCTTGAGTCTTTTCGCGCACGATCAATTTCGTGCAATTTTTTGACGATCGATTTTTCTTCTCGGCCCAATTTTGTGGGAACTTCAATCCAGATGCGTACCAGCAAATCACCACGCCCACGGCCACGAATGCTCGGCAGGCCATGCCCCTTGAGGGGGAATAGCTTGCCCGTCGGTGACCCAGCAGGGATGGAAAGACGAGTCTCGCCGTCAAGCGTCTTAATGATGACCTTGTCGCCAAGAGTGGCTGCAGGCCAAGAAACAGGCACCTCGGTATAGAGGTCGCGACCATCGCGCTGAAAACCATCGAGAGCGCGCACTTGCACTTCAACAAACAAATCACCTGCGGGGCCACCTTTGAAGCCGGCCTCGCCTTGGCCACTTAAGCGAATCTGCTGCCCGTCATCGATGCCAGCAGGGATTTTTACAGTGATTTCATTTTTGGCTTTGGTGCGCCCTTGACCGCGGCATGAGCCACATGGCTTAGTGATGATTTGCCCTTCGCCGTGGCATTGCGGGCAAGCCGTGCGGACGGCAAAAAAGCCCTGCTGCTGCTGAACTTGGCCATGCCCACCACAGGTGGAGCATGTCTGTGCTTTAGAGCCAGCCGCTGCTCCTGAGCCGTGGCAAGATTGACAAGACACCTCACGAGTTAACTTAAGTGTGCGCTCAGCACCATTGAGGACCTCGTGGAGTGTGATCTCAACCGCAGCGCGCAAAGAGCGCCCTTGCCTTGGCCCGTTAGGGCTGCCACCGCCACCGCCGCCAAAGAGTTGGTCGAAAATGCTTCCGCCGCCACCGCGGCCACCACCGAAGATGTCACCGAACTGCGAGAAGATGTCTTGCGGGTTAAAGCCGGGGCCGCCACCAGGGCCGCTTTGAACACCGGCGTGACCGAATTGGTCATATCGCTGTCGCTTTTCTGCGTCGGACAGGATGCCGTAGGCCTCGGTAGCCTCTTTGAATTTGTCGGCCGCGCCATCTTCTTTATTGCGGTCGGGGTGATACTTCATCGCAAGTTTGCGATAAGCACTTTTGATATCGGCGCCACCCGCATCGCGGGAGACGCCGAGGACTTCGTAGTAATCGCGCTGAGACAACGGAAAACCTATTTAGGAAACAGCACCTGCGACGATTTCGTCATTGCGTACATCTGTAACCAAAGTGTTGGTCGTTAGAAGCAAGCCCGCAATGGAGCCCGCATTTTGCAGGGCCACACGGACGACCTTTGCGGGGTCAACGATGCCCGCCTTGCCAAGGTCAGTGAACTCTCCGGCGAGGGCTTCAAAGCCAACCCAACCTTTGCGCTCAAGGGCTTCTTCGACAACAGCCGAACCATCATGGCCGGCATTGTTGGCTAATGTAGCCGTTGGCGACTTCAGAGCAGCAGCCACAAGATCAACACCAAATTTGGCGTCGCCTTTGACTTTGCCCCGGACGGCCATGACAGCATCCATGCAGCGTAGAAGCGTTGTGCCACCACCAGGGACGATGCCCTCTTCGACAGCCGCGCGGGTTGCGTGAAGCGCGTCTTCGACACGATCTTTGCGCTCTTTCATCTCGGTTTCGGTGGAGCCACCGACTTTGACAATGGCAACCCCGCCCGACAATTTGGCGAGGCGCTCTTCGAGCTTTTCGCGATCGTAATCAGAGTTGGAACGAGCGATGGAAGCTTCGATTTGGCCGCAGCGCTCTTTGATCGCTTTCTTTTTGCCAGCACCACCAATCAAAATGGTGCGTTCTTTGTCGATTATGATTTTTTTGGCCGAGCCTAAATCTTCGATTTTGACATCAGAGAGTTTGGCGCCTGTTTCTTCAAAAACGGCATTAGCGCCCGTGAGAGCGGCTAAATCAGCGAGCATGGCTTTGCGGCGATCGCCAAAGCCAGGAGCTTTAATTGCGACAACTTTTAAGCCTGAGCGCAGGCGGTTGACGACGAGTGCGGCAAGTGCCTCAGCATCGACATCTTCGGCGATGATGAGTAGGGGGCGGCCTGACTGGCTCGCGGCTTCAAGTACAGGCAAGAACTCTTGGAGGTTGGAGATCTTTTTCTCGTGAATCAAGATGAGTGCGTCATCGTATTCGCATGACATCTTGGCGCCATCGGTAACAAAGTAAGGGGATATAAAACCTTTGTCGATTGACATGCCGTCAACGAAGTCGAGCCAAGTGTCGATGCCTTGAGCCTCTTCCACGGTGATGACGCCTTTGTCGCCTGCGCGGTGCATGGCTTCGCCAAAGAGCTCGCCAATTTCGGCATCGTGGTTAGCGGATACAGAACCCACTTTTACGATGTCTTCGCGGCCGCGAACTTTTTTGGACAGGCTTTCGACTTGAGCCACAGCAGCCTCGACAGCTTTGTCGATGCCGTTGCGCAATTGGGCAGGAGAAGCCCCTGCAGCCATATAACGCAAACCTTGACGCACCATTGCAGCGGCCAAAACCGTGGCTGTGGTTGTGCCGTCGCCAGCTTGATCATTAGTTTTGGAGGCCACTTCGCGCACGAGTTTGGCACCCATGTTTTCGAAGGGGTCTTCGAGCTCGATTTCTTTGGCAACGGAGATGCCGTCTTTGGTAACCGTCGGCGCACCGAAAGAACGCTCAAGGATGACATTGCGCCCAGCAGGGCCAAGTGTCACGGCAACCGATTTTTCGAGGGTCTCAATGCCGCGGAAAAGTGCCTCGCGAGCTTTGTCTTGGAAGAGGATTTGCTTAGCCATGATTTAATTAAGCGTCGATTTTTGCGAGGAGGTCAGCAGCGCGTAAGATTTTGAAATCTTCGCCGTTGAGAGTGATTTCTTGGCCAGAGTATTTGCCATAGACAACGGTATCGCCATCTGCAATCGGCATATCGGCGCGCGTGCCATCTGGGTTAGTGCGGCCAGCGCCAACGGCGACAACAACACCTTGATTGGGCTTTTCTTGTGCACTATCTGGAAGAACGATTCCGCTAGGGCTAACCGTTTCGGCTGCGACAGGGCGGACGAGGACCCGGTCCTCGATGGGGGTAAAGGTAGGTGATTTAGACATAATCAAACAGTGGCTTAAAGGCCCATGCCAGACTCCATTCCGGCGGGTACATCGTCTTGGTCAGACTTAGCGTCAACAACCAAGCAATCGGTCGTCATGAGAGTGGCGGCAACAGAAACCGCATTTTCGAGAGCTGTGCGAGTGACCTTGGTCGGGTCGACAACGCCCATCTCGATGAGGTCGCCATAAGTGTCGTCGAGCGCGTTGTAGCCTTCAGCGAACTTGCGTGTTTTGAGGACGCGGCGGGCGATGACCGAGCCATCCATGCCGGCATTTTCTGCAATGACGCGGACAGGCTCGCGAAGAGCGCGAAGCAAAATGTTGGCGCCTGCGGCCTGTGCTTCAGGAAGGTCGAGATTGATTTTGCTCGCAATTTTGAGCAATGCCGTGCCGCCGCCTGGGAGGATGCCTTCTTCGAGAGCGGCCATCGTTGCGGCTTTTGAATCTTCGATACGCGCCTTGCGCTCTTTGACTTCTGCCTCGGTTGCACCGCCCACCGAGATTTGACCAATGCCGCCAACTAGGCGCGCGAGTCGCTCTTCGAGCTTTTCGCGGTCATAATCGGAAGTCGTGTTTTCGACTTGCTTACGGATGTGATTCGCGCGGTTGTCAATCTCACTTTGCTCGCCCGTGCCCTCAACGATAGTTGTGTTTGCACTATCAATCACGACGCGTCTAGCTGAGCCAAGCATTTCGAGCGTGGCCTTTTCGAGGTCATGCAGGCCATCTTTCATGATGGGAGTGGCGCCAGTAACGGCGGCCAGGTCTTGCAGAATCTCTTTGCGACGATCGCCATAGCCAGGAGCTTTGACGGCGCATACATTTAGGATGCCACGCAATTTGTTCACGACCAAAGCCGCAAGTGCTTCACCTTCGATGTCTTCGGCGATGATGAGCAAGGGGCGATTGCTTTCTTTGCTGGCTTCAAGCAAAGGAAGCAAAGTTTGCACATTAGAAATCTTGTCTTCATGAATCAGGATCAAAGGCTGATCTAAGACGGCCTCAAGGGTTTCGAGGTCGGTCGCGAAATTTGGCGAAAGCAAACCGCGGTCGAATTGCATCCCGGTAACGATGCTGACTTCTGTCTCAAGGCTCTTGCCCTCTTCAACTGTGATGACGCCATCTTCGCCTACTTTTGCGAATGCGTCAGCCAGCATCTTGCCGACCTTTTCATCGCCGTTAGCCGCGATGGTCGCCACCGCACGGATGCCGTCAATGCCACCAACTTTTTTAGATTTGTTTTTTAGCCCTTCCGTAACAGCGGCGGATGCTTTGCGCATTCCCGTAATCAAGCCTTGCGTGTCGGCACCTGATGAGAGGTGGCGGAGGGCTTCACGGTAAATCGACCATGCCAGTAGTGTGGCGGTCGTCGTGCCATCGCCTGCGCGGTCGTTGGTCTTGGTGGCGGCTTGCTTGACGATCTGCGCGCCGAGGTTTTCGGCCTTGTCGCTCAGCTCAATATCACGGGCAACCGTAACACCGTCTTTTGTGATGAGGGGGCCGCCCCAAGACTTATCGAGAATCGCGCATCGGCCACGAGGGCCAAGCGTCGAGACCACAGCTTGAGCGAGTTTTTCGACGCCGGCAAGGATGGCCTCGCGTGCGTCGGTATCGTAGGTCAGTTCTTTCTTTGGCATGAGGCTCTCCTTGAGCAAGTCTAGTGCCAAGAAAAAGTGCAAAAACTAACGAGAAACCATAGGATTTGCACTCCCGAACTGCCGTTTTGGCACTCCGCTCAGCCATGCTTCTTCTTTCTACTGCCATCCTTGCCTTATCGGCAGCGCAATACGCTGTCGATGGGGTCGCTCAGTCTGTCGAGGTCCATTCTCTCGCCAGTTGGGGAGATGCGCCCACATTGCTCTCAAGTTCTGAGATGTCGGATGCCGATTGGGGCAAATATTTCGATCCGTCGCTGCGTGCAGATTGGCTTGAGCTCGTTTTCGATTCACCGCCTCCTCAGCCGTACGACGATGCGCGCACTTTGTTTTTGACAAACGGCTCGGTTCTCATCGGCGGGCCAGCGACCCCTTCCGCAGAGCATCGATTCGCATGGCGACTCCCAGGGGGCCAGGTCGTTGAAGTCGATTCTGTGTATGTAAAATCCGTCACAGGTTATGCGCAGTCGCACTCTTCCGTCGCCCAGGGTCGAGACTTACTGCATTGGCAATCATCAAGCTCAACACCGGATGTTGTCCGCGGTTGGTTTTTGCGGTCGGATGAGTCCGAGGTCGTTTTTGAAACGGCGCATAAAGAGGCAGCCTTCCCGTGGGCGGGGGTTACGCGTATTGATTTGTTGTCTGATGATGACTTAACATCATCTACTTTTTTTGTGCATTTTAAACAAGGTGTTCGTTTGGCCGTTGACTCGATTTCTCTATCGCCTAAAACTGGGGGTGGGTTCGGTGAATCAACCTGGGCGTTTGCGTCGAAAACGGGTGCTGTTATTCGTGCACCACTTTCATCAGTAGCGTTGATTGAGCAACGACCATCGCAAAACATCATGCCGCAATCGCCATCTCTTGGCTTGGTGGCAGGCCTCGGAGAGGTTCGCGATACGCAACCATTCGAGTTGTGGAAGCCTCGTGAAAATCAGTCTGCCGAGGGGCGCCCCTTGGCTCCTGCCAAATGGCCGGTATCACGCGGAATAGGCCTTCATAGCCCGACAAGTGCGTCTTTTGTGGGTTGGGCTGATAGAGGCAAATTGTTTTTGCGGATAGGGCGAGCCAGCATTCCGCAAGGGGTCGCTGCATTGCCTGATGTCGAAGTCTTGATTCAATCCGATGCCCCGATAAGCGCGATAAGCCTAGGCCTTTTACCGAAAGAAGCCTCTCTGCGAGTATCGGTCGATTTGCCTGCCGGGCCGTTCCGCATTTTATTACAAAACAAGAGTCAATCTTGGGCGGGTGCTCAAGTTGATGTTGGCTTTTTGGGCTGGATTAAATTGAACGATTAATAAGCAAACTTCCTTATTTAATCTTCATTCTTTCCTTTCTTTTTCTTGGGTGAAGCAGCCGCCTGACTTGAGGCCGCACCTTCGTTTTCTTTTGGTGCAACAGCCTTTTGACTTTGGGGGTCGAAGAAGCCGACTCGTCCTTTTCCGCTGATCTTGGCAGATTTTAAGGCTTCATTTGCCCGAAGGAAAAGTTGCCGCTGGTCTTGCAGCCCATGCCCGTCATAAGTTGCAATACCTAAACTCATCCCAAGCATGATGGTGTGGTTTGCATTGCTCACTCTTTGATGCTGGCTCATTGCATGAATCCGTCGACAGACTGCGACGCCTTCCTCTAGTGTTGTACTGGGCAACAGCAGCGCAAACTCATCTCCACCGATTCGGGCGGCAATGTCAATCGACCGCGTACTTTGCCGCAGAATCTCGCCGGTCGTCCGTAAGGCGAGGTCGCCAAATTCATACGAGGTGCTGTCGTTGATTGATTTGAAATCATCAAGATCCAACAAAACCATGGTGAGTGGTGAGCCGTGCCGTTGGGTTCGTTCAAATTCTTCTCTAAGGCGCCGGCGGAAGTGCCGGTCGTTGAAGAGCCCCGTTTTGTGATCTGTGATGAGTTGACCTTCTAGAGCCGCCGCGCGTGTGCGGGATTCGGCCAACAAACGATCAAGGCGCAACAAATTCATCATGCGCGCTTCTTGGCGGGGGAGGTCGTCCTTTGCGTCAGCCCAATCGGCAAGAGCTTCTCTCCCGCGCAATAGGTTTGTTACGAGGCCTGGTGAGGCGCTTTCGTAGGGCAGGAGTAGCCAGGGTAGAGCGGTGGTTGGCGACAAGTGGCCAAATAATTCGCTCCATTCGAGACCCTCGGGCAAGAGGGTTAGGGGGGCAACGATTGCGGCCGTAAGCTCTTTTGTGGAAAGTAGTTGTAGTGTGTCGTCGAGTGTTCGTGACACCCTGACTTCCCAGCCGCGATCTTGAAACCAACGCCGCAACTCTTCGAGGGCTGCACCCCGATGGTTTAGAATCGCCAGGGTTCTTGGCCCTGCCGCTCTATCTTGCACACGCTGAAACATCTGCTTCAAGCATATCACTCCGCTCCCGTAGGAACTTGCAAATATATAGATTGTGTTGACTTGGGCGCGAGGGTCGTTAGAATACCACGCTAATTTCAGTCACTTCAGACTGAATCCGGGCCGTACAAAACCCCGGTTCCCTACCCTTAATACCCAAGACCTCCCGGACCGTCATGTCAGACCTCTCCGTCAAGGCACTCGTTGAAGTTGGCGCCCACATCGGTTGCCGCATCTCTCGCTGGAATCCAAAAATGGAGCCATTCATTCATGGCTCTCGGAACCGCATTCATATTATCGACCTAAAAGAGACCATCCGTGGCATCTTGCGATCCAAGCATGTCATCAAAGAGGTCATCGCATCGGGTCAAGATGTACTCTTCGTGGGCACCAAGCCGCAATTGCGCGCTGAAGTCGCCAAAGTGCACGAAGCCACAGGCATGCCGTATGTCGACGACCGCTGGATTGGCGGTACTTTGACGAACTACGAAGTCATCGGTTCGCGTATTGCCTACCTCGAAGATCTCGAGCGTAAAGAGCGCGAAGGTTTCGTTGCGACTCTGTCTTCCAAGGCAGCGGCTCGTTTCAACCGCGAAAAGCGCAAGATCTTCCGTAACCTCCACGGTATTCGCGACATGTTCCGTTTGCCTGGCGCGATGATTGTGATTGACCCTAAAAACGAGCGCAATGCTGTCCTTGAGGCCAAGCGTATGGGCATCATGGTTTTGGGTGTCGTCGATACTGATTGCGACCCTGATGTTTGCGATGTGGTCATCCCTGCAAACGACGATGCGATTCGTTCGGTCGCCTACATTCTTGAGCATCTTAAAGATGCAGTCGAGGCTGGCAAAGTGATGCGCAAAGAGCGTGGCGTTGCGGCTCCGACTCGTCCAGAGCCTGTGCCAGAAAGCGCGCGTGGTGGCAAAGGCCAACGCCGTGGTGGTGGCGGTCCTGGTGGCAGTGGCGGTGGTCCTCGCGGTGGCGGCGGCTCAGGTGGTCGTGGCCCAGCACCAGCAGGTGGTGGTGGTGGCGCGCGTCGCCCTGCTCCTGGCGCACCTCGTCCAACTTTCCCAGGCGGTATCAATCGCCCGGTTGAATTCAAGCGCGATGACGAAGCTGCCCCAGTGGCAACGGAAGCACCAGCGACTGAAGCTCCAGCCACGCCAGCCCCAGAGGCTCCGGTGGTTACCGAAACTCCTGCTGCGCCAGCCCCAGAGGCTCCAGCAACTGATGCACCAGCCACCGATTCGGCTGAGTTGTCAAAATAGCTGACCTAAATCGTCATGACCATTTCCGCAAAAACAGTTGCCGAGCTCCGCACTAAGTCGGGCGCCGGCATGATGGAATGCAAAAAAGCCCTCGTCTCAACCGAGGGTGATTTTGATGCCGCCATGGACCTCCTTCGCAAAAAGGGTCTTAAAGTCGCTGATAAAAAGGCTGACCGCTCGACTGCCGAAGGCCGTGTTTACTCTTACATCCATCACAACCAAAAGGTTGGTGTGTTGGTCGAGATCGCTTGCGAGACAGACTTTGTCGCGCGTGGCGAAGACTTCACCGCCTTGTGCCATGACTTGTGCATGCACATTGCCGCAACCATGCCTAGCCCAGTTTCGGTTTCTGCTGATGAGGTGCCATCTGAGCTCGTCGAAGATGAGCGCAACATTCTGCTTGGCTCCGAAGACATGGCCGGCAAGCCTGACGACATCAAAGAAAAGATTGTCGATGGCCGCATGGACAAGTTCATCAAAGAGCGCGCATTGCTCTCTCAAGAATATGTGAAAGACCCATCTATGAGCGTCGAAGACCGCGTAAAAACGGCCATCGGCAAGCTGGGCGAAAACATCAAAGTCAGTCGCTTTGCGCGATTCGAACTCGGCGCATAGTTTGACTTCTTCGGGCGACTTCAAGTACCGCCGCCTTCTCCTGAAGGTCAGCGGCGAGGGTTTCGCTAGCGAAGATGCCACAACTCTTGATACCGAAAGAGTCAAAGTGCTCGCAAGTCAATTGCGGGCACTGATTTCTTCTGGGGTCGAGGTGGCGTGCGTCATTGGCGGCGGCAATATTTTGCGCGGTAAGCAATCCGAGCAACTCGGTATTGCGCGCGCAACGGCAGATTACATGGGCATGCTGGCCACCATTATTAATGGCTTGGCCCTTTGCGATGCCCTCGAGGCTAATGGCGTGCCCACACGGGTCATGTCAAGTATTGATGTGCATAAGGTCTGCGAGCCTTTCATCCGTCGTCGCGCTTTGCGTCACATGGAAAAGGGGCGAGTCGTTGTTTTGGTGGGCGGTTTAGGCAGCCCATATTTCACGACCGATAGCACTGCGGCCCAACGAGCCGTTGAGTTGGGTTGCGATGTCTTGCTCAAAGCCACAATGGTTGATGGCGTTTACGACAAAGACCCCAAGCATCATGATGATGCGGTCAAGCTGCCCGATTTGACTTTCGATGATGTCCTGGCTCGCCGCTTGCGCGTCATGGATCAAACAGCATTTACCCTTTGCTCTGAAAACGATTTACCTTTAGTCGTTTTCGAAATGACCTCTCAAGACGGCGTTTTGCGCGCTGCTCGTGGCGAGGCGATTGGCACACTCATCCATAACTAAACATGGCTTCTAGTATCCAACCCTTTCTCAATGATGCGCGTGATCGCATGGATAAGTGCCTTGAGCATTTCTCTACGGGTGTTCGTGGTATTCGCACTGGGCGTGCAAACCCTGGCTTGGTCGAAAACCTGCGCGTTGACTATTACGGCAGCCCGACCCCGATGGGGCAGTTGGCTTCGGTGACTGTGCCAGAGCCACGATGCATTATGGTTAAACCCTTCGACGCATCGACACTCAAAGACATCGAAAAGGCCGTAATGGCGGCTGACTTGGGCTTCAATCCGTCGATTGAAGGCAAGGTTCTGCGCATTAGTGTTCCGATGCTAAGTCAAGATCAACGCCTTAAATTGATGGGCCGCGTCAAGACTGTTGCCGAAGAAGCCAAAATCTCGATGCGCAATGTGCGCCGAGATGTTTTAAAAGATGTCGAAAATGCAGAAAAAGATAAAGACAGGGATTTAAGCGTAACGCAAGACGATGTAAAATCTGCGAAGTCTTCTGTGCAAGACATCCTCAAGGAACACGAAGACAAGCTTGACACTTTGGTCAACGATAAGTCTTCTGAAATCCTTGATGTTTAAGCGTTCGCGTTTAACGGGGGCATAACTCAGTTGGTAGAGTAGTTGGCTTTTAACCAATAAGTCCCAGGTTCGAGCCCTGGTGCCCTCACCATTTTTTTTTCACCGACCTTTACGGGTCGGTGTTTTTTTTGTCCTCCACCTGAGTTAAAGGGCTGAGCCCTGGCGAGTGCCGCGGCGAATCAACTCGTTTTCAATCGCCGAGTGGACGGCTTGCCGACTAGGCCAATCAAGTGGGGCAAGTCGTTCTTCGATGGGCGATTCAGCGACCAAGCGGTGGACGACAACATCTGCGGGCAAGTGCTCAAGGGCATCCGCCACGCGATCAATGTAATCTTGATGCTTCAAAATATGGATATCATCTTGGCCGTTCAGGAATTGATGCGCTAGCAAAGTTTTCTTAAGCACCATGAGCTGATGGAATTTAACTCCATGCGCGCGCGCTTTGCGTATTTCAGCAACCTGCTCAAGCAGGCTTTCATCTGAGTCACCCGGCAAGCCGCTCATGCAATGCGCGATGATGCCAAGCCCGTGCTGGTGTGCGAGTTCACAAGCGCGATGGAAATGCTCAAGCGTGTCGTGGCGCCCAATGCGCTTTTGGACTGCGTCTTGAGCCGTCTCAAGGCCGAACTCGACCCAAACCTCATCAAAGTGCGAGCGCGACTTTGCGAGGAGCTCGGCGGCCTCTTCGCTGAAGCAATCTGGGCGCGTGCCAATGCTGACGATCGGCGCAATAGTTGACCACTGGCTCGCAATTTTGAGACCCTCTTGAAGTGGGGCTAAGTCTGGGTAGGTGTTGGAATACGACTGGAAATACAGAATGGCGGCTGGGTCGTCGGTATTTACGCGCCGCACACGCTTCAGCTCGGATTCCCACTGCTCAAGTAGTGGCAAACCTTTGCGCTCGGCGCCCGTGCCGGAACCAGAAAGGTCGCAATAGATGCATCCGCCAAACCCACTGGCACCATCGCGATTTGGGCAGGTTAAACCCAAATCAAGCATCACTCGGCGCAGCCGCCGTCCATAGAGCTTTTTAAGGTGGCGGCCAAGGCTGTAAACGGGTGCTGTGTTTTGCGTGTCGCTGGGGGGAGGGTTCGCTACCATTCCCCTCCATTCTAAAGATGAGTGACCTTCGCCCCGCACCTTTGGTTATCGGCACCGCCGGCCATATCGATCACGGCAAAAGTGCCTTGATTGAGGCTTTGACGGGCGATCACCCCGATCGTTGGCGCGAGGAAAAGGAGCGCGGCATCACCATGGATTTGGGCTATGCCGAAATGGCCTTTGCCGATGGCCTTGAAATTGGTTTTGTAGATGTCCCTGGCCATGAGCGTTTGGTGCGCAAGATGGTTGCTGGGGCTACAGGCATGGGTGCCGCCATGATGGCCATAGCTTGCGACGATGGTGTTATGCCTCAAACGCGAGAGCACTTTGAGGTCTTGCAATTGCTCGGCATTTCGCGCGGCATTTTGGTCTTAACCAAGGCCGATTTAGCCGATGAAGACACGCTTGAATTAGTACGCGAAGAGGTGGTTGAGTTAGTCCAAGGCACGCCTTGGCAAGATGTCCAGATCCTAAGTGTGAGTGCCCACACGGGGGCGGGTTTGCCAGAATTGAAGCTAAGTTTGCGTGAGCTGGCTGAGAGTCATCCAAACACTGGCCAGGGGCGCAGTCTCTTCCGCATGCCCGTGCAAAGGTCTTTCGCTATGCATGGCGCAGGCACTATTGCGACTGGGGTGTGCGCTTCAGGGCAGGTCGTAGCCGGAGACACGCTCGTCGCGATGCCAGCGGGCAAAAGTAGTCGAGTGCGCCGTGTGCAAGTCCATGGTCGAGATAGCGAAACGGGCAGTGCGGGTTTACGGACGGCACTCAATTTGCCCGACCTCAACCCGCAGCATTGCGTGCGGGGCACGGTCCTTGCGGCACCTGACTCACTTGAAGCTGGTGCCTTGTTGCGGGTACATTTGCAGTGGCTTCCTGATGCTCCGCAAATTCAACATGGGGCTCAGGTTCAGATTCTGTCCGGGACATCCTCTGTTGATGGCCGCGTTTTTTTGCCGCCAGCTTTAGCTCAAAAAGGTCATTTGGGCGCTTATCCTGATGGTTTAGTGGATATCGAATTGGCTGAGCCGATTGCACTCGCGCCTCGTGATCGTTTGATTCTTCGCCGCCCCAGCCCTGCTGTAAACCTAGGGCTGGGCCATTTTCTTGCCTTTGGTTCATACCGTCTCAAAAAGCGTGATGCCGAAGAGCGGCAACAGCTTGAGCGCCTTGCCGAACACTTGGCTGACCCCGACTGCTTTTTGATTGCCCTGCTCGAAACATACGGAGCCACGCCGACTTCCACCCAGGCCTTGGCCTGCCGCATGGGCTGGCATCACGAGGCCACTTCCTCTGCACTGATGCAAGCCTGCGCACAAGGTCAAGCTCGGCAAGTCGGCGAAGATCGCTTTCTCGGGATGTCAGGCTCAGGCGCATTCGCCCAACAGGTGGCCTCCATTCTCGGTGGATGGCGGAGAGATTGCTCACATCGTTTGCTCATCCCTATCACACATTTGCGCGACGCGCTTGGCAAAGAGGGGTATCGCTCTCTCAAAAAGGCTCCAGATGAAGAGCTCGCCAGTTACGGATTAGAGCGTATGCCCGGCACGCATTGGCGATTGCGCGGCGTAACACTGGGCGTTGCTTTGCTCGCACGCGCGCAGGCGATTCATGAGGTCTTAGAGCGGGCGCAGTTTCAGCCACCGTCCTTTGATGTATTAGCTGAGTCCTTTGGTGCGTTGTCTGAAGTCGAGATTTGCATCGATGTTTTGCTCGACCAGGGGTGCGTTGTCCGTCCTGAGCAGGGTTTTGTTTTAGCCGTTTCTTGCGCAGAGGCTTTGCGCAATCGGGTGGTCGAGCAACTTCAGGGCAGTGGCATGGATATCCCTGCTTTGCGCGACGAATTTCAAACCTCGCGTAAGTTTTTAATGCCCTTGCTCGAATGGCTCGATGACCGCGGCGTCACTATGCGTCGCGCCGGAAACCGCGTTTTGCGCGATGCCACAGCGAGTTTGACTTAAAATCGCAGAGCCGTTTTGCTTGAGCGTTTTAGCTTGAAGCGTCTAGATGCGGGCACGGAATTTTTTCGGTAGCAAGAATTGAAGCTAGCGTTTCTTCTGCAATTTGAACGCGCTTCGGCGTGCTGATTTCGCACCAAGAGCCTGAGTGAATCATGGCACGGACAGGTTGATCAGGCAGCGTCTTTAGCAAGCCATGTCGAATCAGACATGAAGGCGCATCATTTGGGGCCTCACTTATGCTGGCCAGCCATTTTTCAGAAGGGCGGCAAATGCCTGTATAGACGCCCACATCATGGGTTTGGCTTGGTGCACCACTCTTGCGCAGTGATGTAATTTGCTGTTTTTCGTCATAGCGAAACCCGCCAAAGATTTCTAAATCACTACTAGAGTGCAACACTAATGTTGGCTCTGTGCAGGTCAAGATTTTATGCCACTGGAAATCGGTATACATCTTGGCGTTGAGTACAACATCGGGCAACGACCCATTTTGCTGCGTTGCCTCGAGCAGAGTGCCGCCCGTCCCGAGAAGTGTTTCTTCGTGGAGCCAGCGTAATTCAAGTTGAGGCGGGCAGAAGCGCTTGGCTTCTCGTTGAATTTGCTCAGTGTGGTGGTGGAGGTTTATCCAAGCGCGAGTCACTCCGGATTGAGCTAGGCGCGGCAATAAAAATGCGAGCGGGGAAAGGTCGTTGACCTTGACGCACGCCTTAGGGATTGATTTAGAAATCTCACCCAGACGAGTGGCTAAACCACCAGCTAGTAGAAGCGCAGTTTTCATGGTGTGATTGCGCGCAGTAAGTCGCTGGTGGGGTCTTGCTCGGCAAGTAAAGTCATGGCGCAAGAACGGGCGCGTTTTTCAGCAATGGCATATTCGCCCCGACCTTGATTCAAGAGCCAGCCAAATGTGCCAAGTGCTTTAAGTACCCGCTGGATGGCCGTTGCCTGAAAATGTCTTTGCGCCACCGCAGGCTCAAGCTCAAATTTAGCGCCCAAAGTCGGGATGTAGTCGAGCAAGAATGCACGAGTTTCTTGGTTGAGCTCAATATAAGCATCAGTCAGCAGAGAGGCTAAATCATAGAAAAGGGGGCCTGTTCGCAAATCTTGATGGTCAATAATCGCAAGGCCAGAATCAGGCAAGAGAATGTTGCGACAATGGAAATCTCGGTGTTGCAAAGCCTGCGGCCCTGCAATGGCCTGTCGCGCGATGGCGTCACAGCTCTCTGCGAAAGTGTCGTTTACCCCAAGGAATCGAACCAAATACTCTTGTCGAAATTGTCGCAACTCTTTTTGAAAGAGGCTCGTATCGAGCGCCCATTTCGCATTAGGAATGTTTGACGGTAAATCTGCAAACGCAAACCGCGACCAAGTGCGCATGAGCTCTTGATAGCAACCCAGATTTGCTCGATGCGCAAGATGAATGTCGCCTAGGTCTTCGACTAGATAGGCGCCATCAGTCGATGCTCCGATTGCAGGCACACGCACACCCAAAGAGGCCAACCAAGTCGTGATTTGAATAGGTGCGTCTTGTGGAGATCGCACAAAGAGCCATGGGCAAGAACCACTCTCAATACGGAAATAGCGCCTTGGAGAGGCCTCTGCCGTGAGCTCGGTCGTGGCGATGTCTCCTGCCAAGAAGTCATGAAGCAAAGTCGTGGTAAGGCTCATGCTTGCCAAACACTGCAGCTTTGAACGACGGATTGAACAAGCTCACGAGGCGTTTTTTGCCCTCGGCTGTAGTCTCGAATTTCCCAGGCGGCCGTCCCTGAAAATGCGCTTGTGCCAAGATGGGTGAAAGCTTCATCAAAGTCAATCGTGCCCTGCCCAGGGTGTAAATGTGCATCACTCTCGCCATCATTGTCGTGCAGATGCAAATGCTTCACGCGAGTGCCGGCGCGCTTGGCCTCTGCGACAACGGAGTCGGTGAGGTGTGCGTGGCCAAAATCAAGGCAAATGCCGGCACTGCGGCCAGGGTCGAGTTTGTCTAAAAGTGCGGCCAAGGCCGTGCAGCTCGTGCCATCAGACAATATGTTTTCGGGGAGTAAAACGATGTCGTGCTCGCGCGCACATTGCAGAAGCGCCTCAAGTGCCTGTTGCGCAAATCCGGAAGTCGGGTGCGACCAATCATCATTTGGCCAGCCAAGGTGCAGGACAGCACCCCAAGCCCCAAGCGCTGCAGCCGCAGCCACTCCAGCGCACATTCCTTCAAGCGCGGTCGCTCGTTCCGTCGCATCGGAGTCAATCAGCGACCATCGCTCGCCCATTTCGATTAAACGCTGAACCGAGGGGTAAAGCGGTAGATGCACGGTTTCGGCATGAAGGCCATGCAAGGCTAGGTCTTGTCGCAAGTCAGCCATGGCAGCCAAATCACGCCACCGCACATGCGGCTCAGCTAGCCAAATCTCTAAACCCGACCAAGGGCTTTCGGCAAGCGCCGCAAGAGCCTGTTCGTTTAACTCGTGATAAACGAGCAGGTGAGTCGAGAGAGTGAAGCGCATTGGCGTTATCCTAGAGCGCCATGCTTGCCACTGCACTCTTCGTTTCTCTTCTGACCCTGATTCCCATCCAAGAAGATGAAACGGTCAAAGATTTCAAAAAGTTTTTTCGGAAGTCGAAAGACCCCGTAGAGCGCGTTGAGTTGATTTTGTCTCTCGAAGATGTCGAGTCGCCCGATGTCGCCAAAGTGATGTTGCCCCTTCTTAAAGGCAAAGATCCCGCTGAAGCGCAAGCGGCTCTCCGCATTATTTCGCAGCTAAAAGAGCCCACATCTCGAGTGCCGCTTTTACCCATTATCGAAGAAGGCAAGCCCGAGGCATCTTGTGCGGCGATTGCAGAAGCTGTTGCGATGGGTGGCTGGAAAGAATTCCAACCCTTGCTCTTGCCTCAAATTACGCATAAATCGCCCGATGTAAGGCTCTGGGTGGTCACGGCTCTCGGGCGGCTTGGCGATCCACTTTCAATTGAAGTCGTTGCGCGACTGGCTATGACCGATGCCGAGCCCATGGTTCGAGTGGCATCGGTTGATTCCTTGGCCTTAATCGGTCATGAAAACAAAAGTGTTGCCGGGCCTGCTCTGGTGGCTGCCTTGCAAGACAAGCATTTGTCGGTCGCAACGGCCGCTTGCTTGGCTTTGCGCAGGGTGCGAGTGATTGAAGCCATCCCGCCTTTGCTTGATTTGCGTGAGTTCGGTGAGGGGCGCATCCTTGAAATGGTCTACCCGACTTTGATCGATTTGACCGACCTCAATTTGCGCGACGATCCGGCAACTTGGCGCTCTTGGTGGGAGAGGGCGCAGGCTAATGGCTATGAGTTGCCGAGTGATGCTGAAGTCCTGAAGCGCCGTGCCGCTCGCGCCAAGGCTAATGAGGCTTACCGCTTTCCAACGAATAGTTCCTCCTTTGTCGGAGTACCGACAACGAGTCGTCAAATTGTTTTTGTGATCGATGTCTCGGGGTCGATGGAAGACAATGTGATTGACAAAGATTCTTTTCGAGAACGAGGTTTTGAGCACTTCCGTAAATTAGATATCGTCCGCGAAGAGTTGCGCCGCACGATCGATGGTCTTGATGAAGGCGTGTTTTTCAATATCATTTCCTTTGCCAGTGATATGCACCCCTGGAAGAAAAAAATGACTAAGGCTAATGCGCTAGCTCGAAAGAGTGCAATCGCTTGGGTCGACAAATTGAAGCCACTCGGTGGCAAGGGCTCAAAAGATAAAGGGCGTACTAATACTTATGGTGCGCTGCTCGCTGGGTTAGGCGTAAAAGATAGCCGCAATTACAAAGGGCCTGTTTCAGGTTCGGTGAGCAAGGCCATCGCAGGCGCACCCGACACACTTTTCTTCCTATCAGACGGCCGCCCAACCGTGGGCGAGTTGGTCGAGGTGGAAGACATCCGTGCTTCAATTACTCATATCAATCAATTTCGCCGAACCGTGATTCATACGATTGGTATTGGCGAGTTTCAAAAGAGTTTTTTGGTGAATCTATCGCGCGAAAACAATGGCGTTTTCGTCGATTTGGGTCGCTAAAAGACATCTTTCTACTTTGCGTTTTCGCGTTAACGAAGGTATGCTTGAAGCGTGCGGTTGGGGGCTAGGCGTCATCGCCCCGGGGTTCAAACCCTCTTTCCCTGACCATTTTCCGCCCTTTGCGGCGTGTCCCCGGTTTCTTTTTGAAATCGGATAGTCCCTAACCTGGGAGTGGTCCATCGTGACCGAAGATAAATTACCTGAATCCGGGCCTCGCCGGCGCAGACGCCGCCGCCGTAGTCCACAACAGGCAGATGTAGGTGAGCCTAAATCTGTAACTGTTGACTCGTCATCCGAATCGACATCAGCCGCTCCTGAAGCGACTGATGGTAAGGCACCACCGCCTCGCCGCCGCCGCCGGCGGCGTAGGCCGGGCGCAATCCCTGATGCTGCGTCAGATGAATCTGCGTCAACCGACTTAAAGACTGATTCGACTCAAAGTGCAGTGCCAGCTCGCAAGAGTGAGCGTCCACCAAAACGCACTTCGAAACCACCCATTGAGGTCGAAATCGAGGGCATCCTTGATATGTTCCCAGGCGGTTCTGGTTATTTGCGGCAGATCGATGCAGATTTGGCTGAGCAAAAAACAGATCCGATGGTTCCAGCCAATATTATTAAAAAGTTTCAGCTGAAACGCGGTCATCATTTGGTTGGCAAGGGCATCGCTTCGCAGGGCCATCAATCCCCTAAGATGACTTATCTTGAGTCAATTGACGGGCTTGATATGAGCGAGCATCGTCGGCGCCCGGGGTTTAAGAACCTCACCGTGATCGACCCAGACTTTCATTACGAGCTGGGCACACACAAGGGCGACGGGCAAATTTCGATGCGTGTGCTTGACTTGCTTTCCCCTCTGGGGCGTGGGCAACGAGGTCTATTGGTCGCACCGCCGCGCACGGGTAAGACCACAATCATGCAGCAAATCGCTGAAGCCATCGAAGCGCTTTACCCTGAGATTCATCTCATCGTTTTGCTGATTGACGAGCGTCCCGAAGAGGCGACCTACTGGAAGCGTGCGATCAAAAACGGTGAAGTTTTCGTCAGCACCATGGACGAAAAACCTAAAAACCATGTGCGCCTCGCCGAGCTTGTGCAGTATCACGCCGAGCGTTTGGTCGAAACCGGCAAAGATGTCGTGATTCTGCTTGATTCGATTACTCGATTGACGCGCGCTTACAACAACACATTGAGCGGCAAAGATAGCAAGGTGATGTCTGGCGGGCTTGATGCTCGTGTCTTTACCAAGCCCAAGCACTTTTTCGGTGCCGCGCGTAATACCGAAACCGCGGGTTCACTGACCATTTTGGCGACGGCACTTGTGCGTACGGGTTCCAAAATGGACGACATCATTTTTGAAGAATTTAAAGGCACGGGCAACATGGAATTGACCTTGCACCGTATGTTGGCCGATCGGCGCATTTACCCTGCGATTGACATCGAAGCGACTGGCACTCGTAAAGAAGAAAAACTTTACACCCGCGTAACGATGCGCAAAATCAATATTCTGCGCCGCGTTTTGTCGACTTTGAGGCCGCGCGAGGCGGTTGAGATGCTGATTGACCGTATGCATCGATATCCGTCTAACCAAGACTTCCTTGGCGCGTTCTCTTTAGATGATGTCTAGAGAGTCAGTCGTTTCCGCTTCGGCGCTTGTCAAAACCTTTGGTGATGTCCGCGCTTTGCGTGGGGTTGGTTTTGAAGTCGGCACAGGTGAAGTCGTTGGTTTTCTTGGCCCCAATGGCGCAGGCAAGTCGACGGCCATACGCATTTTGGCGGGATTTTTAGGTGCTGATTCAGGCACAGCAAAAATTTGCGGCATCGATGTCGCACTTGATCCCGTGTCGGCTAAACAGCATTTGGGCTACCTTCCTGAAAGCAATCCGCTTTACACCGAAATGCGCGTGCAAGATTTTTTGCAATTTGCGGCGGGCGCTCGTGGGCTCAGTGGTGGGGTGGCGCGGGCTGCGATTGACCAGGCGGTCGAGCGCACGGGTTTGGCATCTGTTTGGGGCCGCTTGATTGGCGAATGCTCCAAGGGCTTTCGCCAGAGAGTTGGTTTGGCTCAAGCTTTACTTCATGAGCCTGATTTGTTGATTCTAGATGAGCCGACAAATGGTCTTGACCCGCTTCAGGTCGTCGAGATTCGTGAGCTCGTGCGTGAGCTTGGGCGTGAAAAAACCGTCTTGTTGACCAGCCATGTTCTGAGTGAAGTCGAGGCCCTCGCGGGTCGTGTCGTTTTGCTACACCAAGGCGAAAAGGTCGCCGATGGTTCGTTAGCTGAATTGACCACTCAGGCCGGCGTGATGCCCGTGCAAGTCTCGGCGATTTGTGATGGCGCGTCTCTGGCAGCCGCCTGCACGGAAGCCGGCGCTGAAACGATTCGTGAGCTGCCCAATCACGCCGATGGTGCGTCAAGCTGGCTTTGCGAGTGGTCCGTGTCGTCAATTGGTGCTGCTCAAACCCAAGCTCATGCCGTGCGAGCTTTGACCGATGCCGGGCTAACCCTGATTGAGTTCTCCCCTCAAAATGCCACATTAGAGTCGCTATTCCGCACTTTGAGTCGCCCTTCCTCCGTCGAGGTCTCTTCATGAAAGCCTTTCTATTAGCCAAACGCGAATGGAAATCTGCTGTCGATTCGCCCGTGGCTTATGTCTTATTAGCTTTGCTGCCCGCAGTGTCTGCAGCTTTCTTTTTTGTGATGGGCCCGTTTTTTGATCGCGGCGTTGCCACTCTCCGCGATTTCTTTGGCTTGCTTCCTTGGCTCTTTGTCATGGTCATTCCTGCAATCACAATGCGCGCTTGGGCAGAAGAGCGCCGCTCCGGCACCGAAGAGTTGCTGATGACTTACCCAATGCGTTTGCGTGATTTGGTCTTAGGTAAATTTCTTGGGGCATGGGGTTTATTGGCGGCTTCTCTTTTCTTCACTGCGGGTATCCCGCTTACGGTTGCAAGTTTAGGCGACCTCGATTGGGGCCCTGTTGTTGGCGGTTATCTTGGCGCCATGCTTATGGGCGCGGCTGCGATTTCTTTCGGGCTGTTTTTGTCTGCATCGACTCGCAATCAAGTCGTCGCCTGGCTCATATCCGCGGTGGGGCTTATGACCTGGAATATGCTTGATTTTGCGGCCACCGCCGAGGCGACACCACCCGCTTTGGGCCGCTGGCTTTTGGCCGCTGATTTTGACGAGCACTTCTTCGCTTTTGCGCGTGGCGTAGTCGATTTTCGTGATGTGGTTTTTTACTTAAGCGTTACGGTTTTCTTCCTTTGCCTCAATGGCCTCACTTTTGAGCACCGCAGGGCATCATGAGTGCGCGCCAACACATTCGCTGGGCTGCCATTCTGCTGTTGGGCTGTTTGATTGCGCTTTTAAGCTATTCGCAGACCCTGTCGGGTCGACTCGACCTGACTGCTGACCAAGAATTCACCCTTGCTGATTCAACGCTCGATTTGCTCGGTGAATTAGACGACCGTTTGCAAGTCAAGCTTTACTTTAATCGAGACATCGAAGGCGCTGAGGGTTTGCTTCCCGCGCGCATGGTGCTCGAAGATTTGCTCGACGAAATGGCGCAGGCATCCAATGGCAAAATGGTTGTCGAAACGGTTGATCCAACAACCGACCTCGCGGCCTCTCGCGATGCCGAGCATATTGGCATTGCTGCTGTGCCGCTGCCGAGTCGGCGCGTCGGTTCTGTAAGCATGAACACGCTCTATCAGGGGCTTGAGATGCGCTACCACGACGCCTCAGAAGTCATCCCTTTTGCTATACCTGCTGAGTTCGAGTTTGCTTTCGTCACGCGCCTACAAGCTTTGCTTAAGCCTGATCGCTCTAGAGTGGCATTCTTCTCGCGTGAATCGCCAGCCGCGCCGCCTGTGCCTGGCATTGAGATGCCGATCCCAGCCGATCGCATTTTCGCAAATTTCCGTGCCATCCTTTATGACCGCTACCGAGTCGAAGAGGTCCTCCTAGACGCTGATTCTGGCGGGTTACGCCTCGGTGAAGACGCCGATTTGTTGGTCGTTGCGCGCCCGGAAAATGTGAATGAATCTGAGCTTGCATCGATTCAAAATTATCTTGGTGGGGGTGGCCATGTGCTCATCCTCTGGGATACCGAAGAAATCTCGCCAGGCCTCGGTGCTCGACCGATTCAGACTGGCCTCAAAGATTGGCTCGCCTCGTTAGGCGTTCACCCACAATCCGGTCTAGTCTGGGACGCCCATTCCCAAGAAGCCCCTGTGGGCAGTCGCGCGGTGCCGATGCCTGACGGCTCGGTCAAGCAGGCATCCATCACAATGCCTTATGGGTTCTTACCCGTGCTCGAAGGCGATAGCTTTCATTCCGAACATGTCGTTACGGCTTCCCTGTCTGATGTGTTGATGTTTTGGGCGCACCCCATTTTGCTTGAAGACAAAGCAAAACAGCAATTTGCGGCAGAAACTTTGCTCCGTTCTTCGCCACAGTCTTGGTTGCTGCCGTCTGATGTTAGCCTAAAGATGACCGCCGAAAACATTGAGCGATTGCGAGGCGCGGCCGCTCAATCAGGGCCGGCTCGTGCTTTTTCTTTGGCTGTAAGTCTGCGTGATGTGGTTGGTGGGCAGGGCTTGCTCACTCTTTTGGGTGATGCTGATTTGTTCCACAACGCCTCTTTGCAGGCAGGTTCAACCAACTCTGATTTCGCGCTCAACCTCATCGACTGGATGGCCCAGCGCAGCTCATTGATCGGGCTGCGCTCTCGTGGGAAACGCGCGCGCCGGATTCCTCACTTTTACAATGAATACATCGCATCACAGGGTGGCGCGCCGAGCACAACAGAAGAGGCCGAGTCGCTAGACCGCGAGGCTAAGGCCTTTGAGCGCGCCGAACGGCGCTCATTGGCCTGGAGCAATGTCTTGCTACCGCCCCTTTTGGTGCTTCTGCTGGCCTTTGCGCATTTTTCCTATCACGCAAGAGCGGCCAAACGGCCCTGGCGCAGAGCGGGAGGTGCATCATAAATACGGCATCATTAAAACGGCGCAATTTGGGCTTGGCCATTTGCTTTGCGCTCTGCGCGCTGGCTGCAATTGCGACTCACAAACCATGGCTAGGTGATGCGCATTCTCGCACCTACGCGCGTGTGGGTTTGCTCTTTCCTGAATTGGCGCGCGTCGTTGATACTGCGGTTGAAGTCGTCATTGTTTCGCCTGGTAAAGAGGTCAAGCTTCATTTGCTCGACGGTGCTTGGCGGGTCAAAGACAAATTGAATCACCCAGCGCATTTGTCGCGGTTGTCAAATCTATTCGCCACTCTTTCGACTTTAAAATCGAGCGACATGGTCTCTGACAATGCCGCCAACCATGCGGTTTATGGCGTTGATGCCGAGCATGGCGTCCGTATTACTTTGCGTGATGCAAGTGGGGCGGTTCTGGCTGATCTCATGGCGGGCAATTTGCGCGGGCAAGAACTGATCCCAGAAGAAGCCGAGCGTGCGATTCTTGCATTTTATGTGCGACGGGCTGGCGAGGCTGAGGTGTATTTGTCAAACAACTACATTGCTCCCGTGACGAGCCCATCCGACTGGATTGAAAATAAATTTCTTGCAAGCGTCGATCCCGCGAGCGTCGATTGGGTTGAGCGTATTTCGACTCTCCCTGATTCAAGTTGGCGGCTCACACGCACTCAAGATACCGAATTCATCGACGATGTTGAGCATTCTGTCTGGTCACTTGAGTCGGGTCTGGCTCGCGCTTGGGCGGCTGAGCATTTGCTCGCGGTTTTGACTGATTTGCGTGCATCCGATGTGATCGAAAAGCTCGACGGCGCAGCAGGGCCAGCTGCAAAATATGGTTTGGGCATAGAAACTTATCGCGCCGGAATTGGTGGCGCAGTCTTTCAGTTGCACCTCGGCACACTCGCGCGAGATGGCCACCGTTACATTCAAATCGATGGTTTGCCGTGGGTTTACACCATCGCCGAATACGAGTCGGAAAGCTTGCGGCAGGTTGACTTGCCCTTTTTGCAACTCGCCGAATAGAGATCCATCATGAACGAGTTCCTGCCTATCTTGTCTTTCCTTTGCGTGCCCCTTGCCTTCGCGGCCGGCGCCTGGGCTTTTTTCGGTCGCGACCCACGCCGCCTGCCTTTTCTAACCCGCGTACTTGCGATTGTGCTTGCCCTCAACCTCTTGTCGATGGCATGGGGAGTGTGGCAAATTCTCGATTTGTTCGCCAAAGATGAGTTCGGGCAACTTTCACTTTTCTCGGCGTCAAGCGGCAACCCACTCGACCATGCTGCGCAATTGCATATGACCCTGCTTTACCCGATTGCAGGTGCGCTCGCGAGTTGGCTTTTATCGCTCGCCTTGCTGTTTACTTATGGGCGGAGCAAAATGAGTTTCGAAGCTCTCTCGATGATGACAGTGATTCATCCGTGCTATGTCGTCGTGACGGCAGTCGGCGAAATGACCGGTATCTTTTCCGATATCGCCGAAGCCGATGGGGGCGATTCAAGCCAAGCTTTAGAGTCAGCCCTGAGTGCGGGCATAGATGTTTTTCAAGACCGCGTCTTTTGGTCTTTTGGTATAGCACTCGTAATTTTTGTCATCCTGCGCGGTCTGGCCTGGCAGCCCAAAGAAGTTTCTGCTTGAACTCCGCCTCTCTTGGCTGATATAGATTCATCATGCAGTCCAAAGCCAAAGATGTTGCGACTTATCTAGCTGAGCTTCCCGCTGACCGAGTTGAGCCATTTACTCGCCTGCGAACGGTCCTCCTTGAAAACATCCCAAGCGGTTTCGAGGAAGTCATGCAATACGGCATGCCCGGTTTTGTGGTGCCGCATTCGATTTTCCCAGCGGGTTACCACTGCGACCCTAAAACGCCATTGCCTTTTTTGAGTTTTGCATCTCAAAAGAATTTTATTGCCCTATATCATGCCGGCCTTTACGCCAGCCCTAAATTGCACGCGTGGTTTGTTGCCGAATACCCTAAACATTGCACACGCAAATTAGATATGGGCAAGAGTTGCATCCGCTTCAAGAAAATGAACGATATTCCTTTTGGGCTCATTGCTGAATTGCTGACCAAAATGACGCTTGCTGATTGGGTAACTCTCTACGAAAAGGAAGTCGCGCCTTAGGATTGACTTTCGAGGTGCTTTTGCAAACGCAAGGCCTGTTGGGCATCTCCGTTTTTCAATCGCGTTTTGTCAACGACCCTTGCTGTGATGGCTCGAATTGGGTTTGGCAATATGAGAGCAGGCGACCAGCAATCTACAAGCAAAACTGTGCGCGGCGAAGAGGAATGATTCCATCCGCGGTGCTCTTGATAATCATGAAAACTAATGCATTGATTTTCTTGATAAGGAATAGCTCGCCCCTCTAATTCAAACGAATTGTCTTCAGGAATTTCGACACCCAGAAGCGTGCGCTGTACCCCATATTGCCCTTTGTGGAGCCCCACAACGGCATGAGGCAGAGCCGTTAAGAAACTGGCCCCCCTCAAGCGCGGGATGCGGCGGAGCAGCTTTAAAGTCTGGGGAAAAATGTCTGTAAACTTTGTTTCGAATGCGCCCGCCGTCAGAATAAAAAAAGAATGCGTGTCTTCAGCGCGGCCGACATGAGCTTTCATTATGAGGGAAGGCCCCGTGCAGAAGTCAGCCCACTCAGCTTGAATGGCGCTCGCATTTTCTTTGAGGAGATGAATGAGTTCGGTTGTTTTCATATTCACGGTGTATTAACTCAAATGAGTCGGTAAGTCATAAGAGTAATAAAATGAAAAACTGGACAAGTAATAGTCGAAAACTAACAAATAAACGAAAGTGGCCGCCCATCGACAAATCGATGGGCGGCCACTAGGCTGGCAAGGGCTAAATCAACCCGGCCATTTCTTGCAAACGGCGCCAATTATCAAGCCGTTGCTGGCTACCACAGAGCAAGGCTTCTGATGGCTCGCCATCTTTGCCAAAATGCTTCCGGAAGCGACCCTCGGTGCGGGCGAAATCGACAAAAGTCAGATCGTCTTCTGTTTTTGGCTTTTTCATCCAGTCGTCTTTAATCTTTGGATTGCCCTTGAGGCTCAAACGGTCACGCAGCAATTCACCCTCGCGAGGGTCATGAACAAACAGCGGGAATGTGCGAGACTCTACAGCCAGCTTGGATTGCGCGTTGCTCATCTCGTCGCCCACACCATGCTCAGGCTGGCAGGTCGTGTAGGCAATAATCAAACTCGGCCCCTCAAACTCATTTGCGGCCATAATGGCGCGGTAAAAGTGTGCGGGGAATGCCGCAGAAACGCAAGCGACAAACACATTGGGGTGCATCATGGCGATTTGAGCGGCTTCTTTGCGCATCTCAACTTTGCCAGGATTGACTTTGCCGTGAGCTGACAATTTGGCTTCTTGGCCAAAGAATGTCGAACCCGAAGCTTGCCCGCCCGTGTTGGAATACACTTGGGTATCAAGCACCATAACATTGATGTCAAGGTCAGAAGTCAGCACTCGACTCAAAGCCTGGAAGCCAATATCAAGCATGCCGCCATCACCACCAATAGCCCACAACTTTTTGTCTTTGCGGCCAGATTGATCCCAGCGCAGACGCACACCCGCGGCAGTCGTCGCGCAGTTTTCAAAGAGCGAGTTCATCCAGGGTGCGGTGTATGGGTTGTAGGGGTAAGTCGAGGCATAGACCGTGTTGCAGCCCGTTGCGGCAACCATGCCCATGCACTGAGGGCCGTACACAAAGTTGGTCGCGGCAAGCATCATGCGCAGGCAAGTTACCTCACCACAGCCCATGCAAGCCCCTGCGCCACCAACAAAGCCGTCAAGGGCTTCTTGTTTGAGCATCATGTCGCTCAGGACTTTTTCATTGATGTACTCGTCGGAAGTGTCGGGCAAATTTTTGAAAATATCAAAAGTGTCTTTGAAGTGAGGCAAGCCTTTCGCAGCTTTGTCTTCCATCGCAAGAGCTTCGTCATCGCAAACCTCGACACATTCGCCACAACCTTTGCATTTGGTTGGATCGACAAAGATACCGAACATGCCAGGGTCGCCACCTTTTTTCTCAATCATGTTGTAGAACTTTTTCGTTTGAGAAAAAGAACCTACAAATTGATCTTTGGCCTCGCCTTCGAGCGTCGCCAATTTAGCGTCGTAATCTGACTTGGAAAGCACCTTGCCCAAAATGGCCGTATCTGGGCAGGAAGTCACGCATTCCATGCAACCGACGCAATTGTCGTTGAAGAAAATAGGAATCTCAGGCGCGATGTATGAGAAGTCACGCATGCGACCTGTGCCTGGCGCCATGAGTGAACGAGCCGTCGTAATGTCTGCAGGAAGGCCCATCTCAGCGGAGCCATCGTTGTATGCGCGGATGATGCGCTCGTTGAAATCCTCGAAATCGAGGAGCTCAAACATGTCTTGTTGTGTGTTTTGATTCATGGTTTGACCCTCAGACTTCTAGGTTGACTTCAGATTCGATGATTTCGCGTGAAACTTCACGGACATCCGCAATGCCTCGCCGCACGCATTCGAGGTTTTCGGCAACCACCTTGTCGCCGCGCCGCCCGAAATACTTCCGCAAACTGCGCTCGACACCCTCAAGGAGCGTGGCGTCTGTGAGACCCGATTGCTCAGCAAACGGTGTGACCTTGAGGAACACGCCCAACAAAACAATGCCTTGCATGCGTTGCACGAGGTCAGGGCTCGAAGCGATATCGCGCGCCGTCTCAACCATGTCGAGATAGTAAACGCGGATGCCTTTTTCACGGATGCCTTGCCGCGCAGTTTCGGGAATGCCGCGCCAAACTTGCTCAGGATCGCTGGCGGGGGATTGCAGCAACATCGCGCCGCCTTCGACTAGCCCAAAGAGAGGGTTGCCATTGCGGAAGGCATTGACATCGTTTAGAGGCACAAACTCAACTTTATGCAGCTCGCAGTGAATCGGAATGTGCTCACTTGCGATGGTCAAGAAGTAAGTGGTAGGCAGACCTTTTTTCTCTGAACCGTATTTGGGGTAGGCCTGCACCTCTTTATCAAAGAGGTCAGCGACCATCGTGCCGATGACTTTGTTGGTCGTAACCGAACCGTAGCCACCAACGGAGTGCCCACGCATTGAGAAGGAGCCAACCGGCCGCACATCTGGGTCAATGCCCATCGTGATGGCGGTGGGGTGCTGAATGCCAATCGAAAAATATCGACCTGCCGATGTTTCACGCCCTTCGGAAATATGCTCATACAGAGCCACGATATCGCCGGGGCGAATGTCGCGTGAGCCCAAGCCACCCGAACCGTGGTAAAGCGCAGGAACAGAATCAATCTTGTCGTAGCCTGGGGCGCCAGAGACGGCGTCAAACAGGGCTGCTTTGACCTCAGCAGCAAGAGGGTTGCTCTGTGCGGCAGGTACATCAAGCCGCTCAATCACGGCAACCGTTTTTGCGCCACCCAAAACTTTAGCCAACTGCGGCCCAGGGAAAGGGCGCAAGCTAATCACGGAAACGCAGCCCACTTTGAGGTCGGTGTTGTCGCGCATCCAGTCAACCGTAGCAGTGATGGTTTCCATCATGGTGCCCATGCCCACAAGGATGTGGTCGGCATCATCGCAACGATGCGCATCAATGAAATCAAGCGAGCGCCCCGTTTGCGTGGCGTATTCGGCGAAACTGTCAGTCAAGGACGGCACGAGCAGATCGTAAAACGCGCGCTGAGCGATTTTGCCTTTCATGTAGGAGTCTTGGTTTTGAATGACTCCAGACATGATGGCTGTCTCAGTGCTCATCAAATCGTTAATTTTGGATCGTGGGTCGCCGATAAACCCCTTCATGAATTCAGGCTCAGGCATAACCACATTTTCGACGGTGTGCGTCGTAAGGAAGCCATCTTGCACATTCATGAATGGTGTGTGGGTGTCTTCCGCCACGCGCCGAGCAATCAAACCGAGGTCGGCTGATTCTTGCGCGTTGCGAGCCATCAAGATGCCCCAGCCACAATCAGTCACGGCCATGACATCATCGTGGCCAGCGTGAACATTAAGCGACTGCGAGGTCAAAGCGCGAGCGCCAATGTGGAAGACGGCTGGCAGACGCTTGCCGGCAATCGTATAGAGGACTTCTTTCATCAAAACTAGGCCCTGCCCAGATGTGAAAGTCGTCACGCGACCACCGGCCGCAGCGTAGCCCTCACAGGCTGACGCGGCAGAGTGCTCGGACTCAGGCTCAAAAAATGCGAGTGGGGTGCCCCAGAGGTTTTTCGCGCCGTTGGTACTTGAAACCTCAAAAATCTGGCCCATCGTGGTGGATGAGGTGATTGGGTAGCCACAGGCTGCCTCGCCGATATGAGTCTCGACATAGGCGACCATGGTTGAGCCGTCTGCGGTGGCAGGCGTGCCGGGGAAGGGTGCTTTATTTTCAGTGGACATGGACATTCTCCATTTGCCCCAATCGGGGCCAACAAACTTAAGCCATATTCTGCCAACATCCCACCCCGCTTTCATTGTAATCCTCTATATTTTCCTAGAAAATCAGGACTAGGAAGCTGAGAGGGATGCCGCTAAAATCAGCCATGGAACTGCCACTCGCGCTTACCTTTGATGATGTCCTCTTGGCTCCCCAAGAGTCTGATGTCCTGCCCACCGAGGCCCGCACTCTCACGCGCTTTTCGCGGAATGTTTACTTGAGCATCCCTGTGGTCTCAGCTGCAATGGATACCGTGACCGAATCGGGTCTGGCCATTGCACTCGCACAGCAAGGGGGGCTCGGCGTTATCCATCGCAATCTCTCAATTGAGGCGCAGGTCGCCGAGGTCGATGTCGTGAAGCGTTCCGCTCATGGTGTGATTTCTGACCCACTCACTCTTGAGCCAACCGACACGATTGCCGATGCGCGCCGCTTGATGGCGGATCATGGCATTTCCGGCTTTCCGGTGCTCCAGGGTGATCGTCTCGTCGGTATTCTGACGCAACGCGACCTTAAATTTCAGGGGCGAGATTCCCAACCAGTGAGCGAGGTGATGACCAAAGAGCATTTGGTTACGGCTCCCGCTGAGACATCCCTCGAAGACGCGAAAAAGATTTTGCACCAATCTAAGGTCGAAAAGTTACTTTTGGTCGATGCAAAAATGAATCTTGAGGGCTTGATCACGATGCGTGACATCCGTATGAACTCTGAGTATCCGGGTGCCGCCAAAGATGGCGAAGGCCGTTTGCTGACGGGTGCTGCGGTTGGCGTCCATGATTATGATCGGGCCGAGGCGTTGGTCGAAGCGGGCGTTGATGTGTTGGTCGTCGACACGGCCCATGGGCATAGTTCAAATGTCATGGATACCGTCCGCGAGCTGAAGCGCCGCGATTTGGTCGATATTGTTGCGGGCAATATTGCGACGGGCGCTGCCGCCGAGGCTTTGGTCGATGCGGGCGCTGACGCTGTAAAGGTCGGTATTGGCCCAGGTTCGATTTGCACCACGCGCGTGGTTGCAGGTGTGGGCGTGCCGCAATTCACAGCGGTTTACGATGTGGCCCAGATTTGCGCTTCTTTTGATGTTCCAGTTATTGCCGACGGCGGCATTCGCCACTCAGGTGATGCGGTTAAAGCTCTTGGCGCAGGGGCTTCCTGTGTGATGCTCGGCAGTTTGCTAGCAGGCGTTGACGAAAGCCCTGGCGAGTCCTTCCTCTTTCAGGGGCGTTCTTTCAAATCCGTGCGCGGTATGGGTTCTCTTGCTGCAATGGTTGAGGGCGGCAAGGCTCGCTACGGTCAAGCTGGCGTTCATGAGTCAAACAAGCTCGTCCCTGAGGGCATCGAAGGCATGGTGCCGAGTCGTGGCGCACTGGGGCCATTCATTTACCAATTCGTCGGCGGCATTCGCGCGGGCATGGGTTATGTTGGCGCCGAAGACATGGATGTCTTCCGGGCAAAAGCACGCTTTGTGCGCATCTCGGGCGCGGGCATGAAAGAGAGTCACCCGCACGATGTCCGTATTACAAAAGAGGCCCCCAATTACTGGGTTGGCGACTGATTCGCTTCATTGAGATTCTGATATGCACGAACGCATTTTGATTGTCGACTTTGGGTCGCAGTACACCCAGCTCATCGCGCGGCGCGTCCGCGAGCACGGGATTTTTTCGGAAGTCGTGCCGTCGCAGTTGGCGCATGAGCATCTTGGCGAGGGTTTGGCTGGCATCGTTTTGTCGGGCGGGCCTGCGAGTGCTTATGAGTCGGGCGCTCCGTTTTTAGACCCAGCACTTTTAAGCGCCGGTGTGCCTGTTTTGGGCATTTGCTATGGCATGCAATGGATGTGTGAGCAATTGGGCGGCAAGGTCGTCCCGGGCGAAACGCGTGAGTTTGGCTTTACTGAAATGACCGTGGCTGCGTCTAAAGGCCTGTTTCAAGGCGTTTCCGACGAGACCGTGGTCTGGATGAGCCATGGCGATCGTGTCGCTCAACTTCCTGATGGCTTTGAGCGACTCGCTCACACGGCGCATTGCCCCGAGGCTGCGATTGGCGATGATGCACGGCGTTTTTACGCATTGCAGTTTCACCCAGAGGTGGCCCATTCGCGCGAGGGCGCGACGATGTTGCGCAACTTCTTGCTGGGTGTCTGTCAGTGCGCGGGCGACTGGACTCCAGGCAATCTTGCCGAAGAAATGGTCGAGGCGGTTGCGGTTCAACTTGGCGATGACGGCGAGATGATTCTTGGTCTCTCGGGTGGGGTTGACTCGAGCGTTGTGGGTGCGATTTGCCAAAAGGCCATTGGCCGGCGTTGTCATGCTATTTTTGTCGATAATGGTTTGCTCCGAGCCGGTGAGCGCGACCTCGTTGAAAACGAGTTTTGTAAGCACTTTGAGCTTGACCTTACTGTCGTTGATGCCGCTGATCGCTTTTTGGGCAAACTGGCTGGTGTGATTGATCCCGAGCAAAAACGCAAAATCATTGGTCATGAGTTCATTGAAGTTTTCCGTGATGCGGTCAAGCAGCATCCCAGAGCCAAGTTCTTGGGGCAGGGCACGCTTTACCCAGATGTGATTGAATCTGTTGCTGCGCATGGTGGCGCGACTGAGGTGATTAAGTCTCATCACAATGTCGGTGGTCTCCCTGATGATCTTGAGCTTGAGTTGGTCGAGCCATTGCGCCTTTTCTTCAAAGACGAAGGCCGTGAAATCGGGCGCTGTTTGGGTTTGCCTGACATCCTTGTTGACCGGCAACCTTTTCCTGGGCCGGGTCTTGGGGTTCGGTGTGTGGGCGAGTGCACCCCTGAGCGCATTGCGCTTTTGAGGGCGGCCGACCATATCGTGACTTCTGAGCTTGAGGCACGAGGCGAAACTGATGGCGTTTGGCAATATTTTGCGGTGCTTACGGGCGCTCGATCGGTGGGTGTGATGGGTGATAAGCGCACATACGAAGAGGCCTGCGCGATCCGGATGGTCCAGTCTCTTGACGGCATGACGGCCGATTGGGTTTATCCTAGTCGCGAGGCTTTGGCCGCGATTTCAAGTCGCATCATCAACGAGGTGCGTGGCATTAATCGCGTGGTTTTAGATATTACTTCTAAGCCTCCTGGCACCATCGAGTGGGAGTAGCCGTTACCATGCTTTCCATGTTGCCCCTGCAAATTGCCGATTCTACCGTTTTAAAGGTTGACCTTGATTGGGTCGTTTTGGGCTTTGTTTGCCAGTTTTTGGCGGGTGCCTTTCTGCTGTCTTCGATGGGCCGTGGTCGCCCACGCATGCGCTTAGCCAGCATTTTAGGTGGTGCTGGTCTGACTCTTGAGACTCTCCGAAATGCCTTACATGCAAAAGCGCGGGGCCAGGCTGCTGCACTTTTCTTTTTGCTTGGCAATGGCTTGGTCTTAATCGGGCTTTTAATGCCTGGGCCTCGCAATATGCGTATCGAAATGATTGGTGTTGGGGCCTTGTTGTTTTTGGCCTTACTCTTTTTGCTCTTGCTGGGTCGTTATGTCGACAACGCAATGCGACGCTATATCAAGGTGCATTTGAGCCTTTACCCGTTTTCATTCGAAGACAACATTCAAATGACTCGCGAGATTGGTGCCTTGTTTGGGGTTGAGTCTTCTGGCCAAGACACCCTAGAAAGCTTTGTCTCTAAGGTGCGAGATGCGACGGGTTTGCCGTCGACTTCGCGTTTTGGCGGCGGCCTGAAATAAGTCAAGCTTCGACAGTCACCTTTAGGCGAGGAAACCGTCTACAAGGGTATGCATGACTTGATTGAGTTGTTGCAGGCCTCGTCTACCCGAGCCTGCAAGCGAGCGGCCCCTTGGGTTGAGGCCTTTTTAGCCCCGAGCTGTGCGGCCTGCCACACTTCGCTCATCGATGGGCCGCCGTTTTGCCGGGCCTGTCATTGCGAGTTATCTGATGCACTCGATTCCAGCGGCTTCCATTCCCGAGACCAGCCTCCTTGGCGATCCATCTGGCGTTATGAGTCGGCTCTGCGCAAGACCATTTTGCTTGCAAAAGACAATGCAAGTTGCGCAGCGGCCTATTGGTTGGTGCATCAATTCGCCGAGCGAGTGGGGGCGCCCAAGTTCGGGCGAGTCTGGGCGATGGTGCCGCCGTCTCGCAAGCGTCGATTGCAAGGCTGGTATTTGCCCGAGGCGATGTTGGCTGAGTTGCAATCCCGTGGGCATCAAACACGCCCGCGGTTGCTGCATCGCCTTCGTCAGCGACCCACGCAGGCGGGCTTAGATCAAGAACATCGGCATCAAAATCTTTACGGTAGTTTTGCCTGCAAGGGGGCGGCGCCTTTGCAGGTGGTTCTGGTCGATGATGTCCGCACGACGGGTTCGAGTTTGCAAGAGTCATCGCGAGCCTTGCGGGCGATGGGTGCTCGTGATGTCCGGGCATTGGTCTTGGCCTCACCCCCTTTGCGCCGATTAGAATGAAGTCATGGTTTCCATTCGAGGGCGGCTTGCTCCGAGCCCAACCGGCGTTTTGCATCTCGGTAATGCACGCAGCTTTTTGCTGGCGTGGCTTGATGTTCGTGCGCGTGGTGGCCAATTACTTTTGCGCATCGAAGACCTTGATGGCCCGCGCATTCAAACAGGCGCTGCTGACGCGGCGATGGCCGATTTGAGCTGGCTTGGGCTTGATTACGACGATGGCCCGTTTTTCCAACGCTCGCGCCTTAGTGTTTATCGAGATGCGCTTACGACTCTGGCCGACGCTGGCTTGGTCTACCCCTGCGTCTGCACTCGAAAAGATGTCGAGTCTGCGGCAAGCGCCCCACATGCGGGTGATGAGGGCTTGGTTTACCCAGGCACTTGTCGTGGGCGGTGGGCCACAGCAACAGAGGCGCTACAGCAGACTGGTCGCGAGGCTTGCTGGCGTTTTGATACACAAGCAGCGCAGCACGCTGAGATTACGATTCACGATCGCTTTCTTGCTGATCGCGTTTGGCGGGTCAGGCAAGAGTTGGGCGATTTTGTTGTCTGGAAAAAAGACGATGAGCCCGCCTATCAATTGGCTGTGGTCGTTGATGACGCTGAGCAGCAAGTGACTGATGTCATGCGGGCTGATGATTTGTTTTCGAGTGCGGCTCGCCAAGAGTTGCTGTACTTAGCCCTAGGCAAGCCATCCCCAAAATGGGCGCACATCCCGCTTGTCGTGGGTGCCGATGGCCGGCGGCTGGCTAAGCGACACGGCGACACTACGATCCGTTCGTTTCGCGAGGCGGGGCGTTCGGCCGATGAGGTCGTTGGCCTACTTGCCTTTTGGTCAGGTTTGCGTAGCCAGCCTTTGCCATGTCGTGCTACTGACTTGCTGCCAGATTGGGCTCTCGAAAAGGTGCCTTCTGAGCCGGTCGTTTGGTCGGGCGCTTGGCCTGACTTGTCTAGCTAAGCGTTACTTGGCGAGGCTCCAAACTAGGGCCGTCGTGGCATAGGCCACCGCATATGGTTTGGCGAAAGAATGCATGGGGTAATCCCAGCATGAGCCATCTTTTTCTTGAGTCTTCAAGATATGGTGTTGCAACTTTTGAAAGTGCGGCGCGCGTTCCGCCAACGGTAAAAGAGAGATGACTTCCGCGGCGTAATAGTGCCCGAAGAAGTAAAAATAGCCCGAGTTGTAATGGTAAGCCTCATGCGGCACGGGCTTGCGTCGAGAGAGATCTAAGAAGCGATGCTCTCCCCAGAATTGTTGCAACCCTTTGCGCAGTTCTTTTTGACCGATGCCCGTTTCGTAGCCACGCCCAGCGGCAATAAAAAGAGCAGCATTGCAGACTTGAATGCGCGAAAGCGAACCTTTGGTTTGGTCAATGCCTGTAAGCCCGCCCGGAGTCGGGAAGAGCTCCATGGAATAAGAATAGGCACCGTTTTTGAGTCGGCATCGTTTGAGCCCCTCGATGGCTTTGTTGAGCCGCTCGGTGTCGACTTCCCAGCCCAAATCTTGCGCGCGAAAGATGGCCATCACGGCAACGGCTGTTTGGAAGGATGTTGCCCACCAGGGGCGCACCGCCTTAGTCTCGTCTGCGTAGTAGGCCCAACCACCTTGCGGAGACTGATAGGCCCACAGCTTGCGCATCAAAGACTCACCCGTTTTGCGGAAGCCCAGCACCTTGCTCGCATCATCACGGAACTCAGAATGTGAAGCCGCGCGAGTTAAGGCCTCAAGGCCGTAAACAAAGGCCCATGTGTTGTCGGTGTCCCAGTCGTTAGGTCGTTTGACGACAGCAGAGGCCGCCAAATAATCCATCGCTGCATGAAGAGCGGCTCTTTCTTTTTTTGAGCCACCATATTCCATGAGGCTGATTGCGCTCAAGCCAGTCGTTGCGACTTGCCACGCGAGGTGAGTCGAAGGTGTGCTCCAGAAAGCATGCTCAGGGTTGCGCCAATGTCCGAATGCGCCGTTTGGCTCTTGAGCCTCGAGAAGCCATTGAATGCCGGATTCAAGCCCTTTTTGAGCTGCCGCTGCTGACGCCTCTTGAGGAGTCGATGCAGCCTGTGCAGCCAAAGTGGGGAGCAAGCAACTACTCCAAATCAGCAAACATGCAAAACCACGCGTAAGCATGCCTTTATTCTTCATCCAACTCAGCCTTAAGCTCGGCTAACTCTCGCGCCTGAATTTCGAGTGCGCGATTGGTGCGCAACATCTCAATCTCGGCGCGCGCCTTTGCAGCCCCGTATTCGTGCTTGGCCATTTCAAGGGTGCGTTCATAAACACGCCGCTCGGCGGGAAGCAAAACCTGAATTAACTGTGCATGTGTGTGCTCTTCCAGCTCAAGATAGGTGAGTGTCCAGCTGAGTTGCCGCCTCGCGCGCTGCAAGACGATCTCTGCCGTTTTGTCATCAAGCTCATCTGCGCCATAGAGCATTTCGAGTTGGGCAAGCTCTTCTTTGCTTTCCAGTAAGTTGTTGCGGAGAGAGAGCAGGTCGTGCTCACTATTGGCGATTTGGAAGGGCTTGTCAGCCGAAGTGAAAACGAGCAGCTCGTGCTCGGCTTCCTGAACATCTTGACCCGCATCTTGAAGGTAAAAGTCTGTATCGGCTTTTTCGATGCGCGCCTCGCGCTTGGCCATGTCAAACTCAAACTGTGCTTCGGCCACATCGTCTTCGGTGAAATAACTCGCCTCGTCATCAAGGAATGGCTTGCAATAGTCATCATCAAGAGCCACTGGATCAGCAGTCAGTTGAATGTCCGGAGGTGTCGCGCAAGAAACGGCAAACAAAAAGAGAATAAGTGAGCTGAGGAGTCGAGTGAACATGAGCGGTCGGGCGAGTGGTCGATGGATGTGGAAAAAGAAAACACCCCGCGAAATCAAACGCAGGGTGTTTTAAGTGCCGAGCTAATTTAGCGAAGCGTTGGGTCGTTGGTCTTGTGGTTGAAAAACAACTGTGCGGCCATGCTCGAAACATGGCTGGCGTCTTCGAAGTCTGACCAGTCGGCGCTGCGGTAAGGGTCGCTGATGTCGTCGTTGAGGAAATGCTTGCGGAAATCTTCAACGGCAGAATTGGCGTCACGGCTGATAATCTGACCTTTTTGGTCAAGGTCGGTCATGATGTCAGGGTTTGCGCAAGAACCGAGGCTCAAGAAAAGAGAGGCAACAGTCAGAAGGGCGAGGACGCGGAGAGATTTCATCTGTGTATCGGATGGGGGCGTAAGAGAAACGCCGGGTTGCAAAGGTTAATGCCCCCGAGGAAGCGCGTCAACGCTTGAGCGAGGCTATCATTTGCCTTTGTCATGGCTTCTAGCTCCTACCAAGCCCCACGCGGCACTCGCGACTTATACCCCGAGAACTTAGCGGTTATCCGCCATCTTGAGCGTACAGCTTCGCGCTTGTCCCGCGCTTTCGGCTATTCCGAGATTCGGCCGCCACTTTTCGAAGAGACAGGCCTATTCCTACGCTCTCTCGGCGAAACATCTGATGTCGTCTCGAAAGAAATGTTCACGGTGCCCCGTCGCGGGAAGGCAAACGACGCCAGCTCATCGGTCACGGGCTACACTTTTCGTCCAGAAGGCACTGCCGGTGTAGCACGCGCCTATGTCAATGGTGGCTTTGCCCAGCGCGCTCCCTTGCAAAAGTGGTTTTATGTGGGGCCTATGTTTCGCTATGAGCGTCCTCAAAAAGGCCGTGAGCGTCAATTTACCCAGTTCGGTATCGAAGCCTTTGGCGCCGCCAGCCCGACGCTTGACGCCGAAGTCGTTGACCTCTGTATGCGTTTTTTCGAAGAAATCGGCTTTGGCGATGAGCTAGAGGTGCGCGTCAACACGATGGGCGACCCTTCAGACCGAGACCGATGGTGCGAGGCGTTGCGGCAGTTTTTTGCTCCTCGCGTTGCAGCGCGTTGCAGCGATTGCCAAGAGCGATTTGAGCGCAATGTCTTCCGCCTTCTTGATTGCAAAAACAAAGCCTGCCAAGACGACAATGAGGGTTCACCCGCTTTATCGGAAGTCCTCGGAGTTGACGCTCAAACCCACCAAACCGATTTTCTCAAGGCTCTGCAAGCCCTTGGTCGCAAGCCCGTCGTCGACCCCACAATCGTGAGGGGCCTCGATTACTACACGCGCACAGTTTTCGAAGTTCACTATCCGCAGCTTGGTGCTCGTTCTGCCCTTTGCGGAGGCGGCAGATATGACGGCCTAGTCGAAGAGTTCGGCGGGCCGCACACGCCAGCGGTGGGGTTTGCCATTGGCTTTACCGCGACCGAATTGGCGATGGCTGAGTTGGGGCTTGACGAGTCAGCAGCGGTTCAGAGCATCGCGGCGGAAAGCATTCCTGTGGCTTATTGTGTGTCCATCACGCCTGATGACCGCCCTCACGCATTGGCTCTGGCGGGTCGTTTGCGTACCCATCTCGCGGCCGCTGTCGTTTGCGACCATCGCGAAAAGTCACCTAAAGCACAATTCAAAGAGGCCAATAAGTTGGGCGTACGCTTTGTTTTAGTTGTTGGCCCCGATGAGCGTGCTGCTGGCCAGGTCGTGGTCAGAGACATGCAAACGCGCGATGAAACCCGCGTAGAGCTTTTGCAAATAGCCGCACATTTGGCCGCAGCCACCGAGGCATAGTCTGGCATGAATCACATTGTGGTCTTGGGCGGGTCTTTTGACCCCGTGCATTCTGGCCACATCGCCATGGCGGATGCCGCTCGATTGGCTTTTCCAGACGGGGTGATTTATTGGGTGCCCGCTGGCCATGCTCCGCATAAATTAGATCAAACGCCAGCCAGCGCAAGTGACCGCGTCTGTTGGTTGCAGTTGGTGTTGCATAACCGAGATCATGAGCAGCTCTGCCAACTCGAAGTCAATCGCCCCGGGCCATCCTTTATGGTTGATACGCTTCTTGCTCTAAAAAAAGACCACCCTGCAGCTCGGCTTACTTTGCTTCTTGGTGCAGATTCCCTTGAGCATTTGCTTTCATGGAGTCGCCTCGACCAACTTTTTTCTCTTGCCGATTTTCTCTTTGTCCCTCGACCTGGCTTTGGGGCAACGACCTTGAGCCGTTTCCGTAAAGGGCTCGATTCAGCCACCAAACACAGCTTTCAAGCCAATATGCTCGATATGCCAGAGGTCGATGTATCTTCCACACTCATCCGTGAGCGACTTGCGAATGGGCAATCGATTGATGGTTATTTGCCCGTCACGGTAGCTAAGGCAATTAAGTCGGCCCGCGCTTACACCAAGCCCTAGGCCTAAGTCAAAATCAACGCAGCTGAATATCGTCGGCTTGATGAAGACTTTCTAGATATTCAGCCCGTTCTTGCTGAGTAACAGGAGCATTTAAAACCGTGCTCACCAGAGTTTCGCGGACACTATCAAAAGAAGTCGTTACGCGCTTGTCGAGCTGGACAATGTGAAAGCCAATTGGCGTTTCAATCACGCTCGAATAATGCCCAGGCTGAAGTGAGGTCACTGCTTCAGCAAATGCTGGGCCGTACATCCGCCCATTCCAATGTGGCAGTTGCCCACCCGCATCTTTAGAGGTGCGGTCATGCGAAAGTTCAGCTGCAAGTGCACTAAAATCTTCGCCTGCATTAAGTCTCGCCCATGCCGCATTTGCGAGCGCATTGGTTTGCTGTTTAACCTCAGCCATATTGATGTCTTTCGCAGCGATTCCGCCCCGCACTGCATCCATGCGAACCATGTTAGGCATGAAGACAAGATGGCGGATGTTTTCACTCTTGCCACCCCGCCCGTATTCCATTTCAAAGGCGAGTTGCAGTTTTTCATTTGTGGCCGTGCGTGTCGCCATGACAAGCCCGTCAAGAGTTAGGCTCATTTTGATTTCGCCACGGATTTGCTGTCGGAACTCTTGCAAACTTGCCCCCTGTTTTGACATTTTTAGTGCGAGTTCTTCTTCGGTGAGCTCTCCTCTTTGATTGGTGATTCGCTCTTCGATTTTGGTTTGCAGAAGCTCGGGCGAGATCACGATGCCGTGCTGGACCGCAGCTCGTTGAACTAAGCGTTCACCGATGAAATCGCGCAAACCGCGCGACCCGAAGCGTCGCCACAGGAAATCTTTGTAAGCATCTAAGCTCACATCTTGCGTGCCGATGCGTGCTAAAACACCATCTGGCAAGGGTGTCGGCGCATCTTGAGGGGGCGAAAACGCCAAAAACAAAGGAATGAGGAGAGTTAGCATGGTTGCGACTTGCGGCCGAGGCTGCGGATGGGGACAATATCCCGCTTGCCAGATGCACGCAAGCATCATGACTCATGATCGCACTCATTTCTGATCTCCACGCCAACATTGAGGCCGTGGACGCCGTCTTCCAAGACATCGACACTCAAAGTGTTGATGCCGTGGTCTGCTTGGGCGATACGGTGGGCTATGGCGCCTCGCCGGCTGATGTTATGCGCAAGGTTCAAGAGCGATGCGCGATGACTTTGCTCGGCAATCATGATGCCGCGGTTTTAGACGACCGCCAGGCCTACGGCTTCCATGAGCGCGCTCTTTTAGCCGTCGACTGGACACGCCGCGCACTCGACCCCGAGGTCGAAAGCAATCATGCGCTCTGGGATTGGCTCGGTGAATTAAAGCCCAAAGGCGTTTTCGAGAGCGATGCGATTCGCTTCCAGATGGTGCATGCCTCACCGCGTGAGCCACTCTCAGAGTATTTGCTCCCGAATATGCCGTCTAGCAGCGAGCGCCTGCTCGCTAATTTCGAAGCGGCTCAAGAGCGCGTGACTTTTTACGGTCATACGCACCACCCCGGTGCCTTCCAAGAGGCACGGCCCTTTGCCAAACCCGACTTTACTGGCCGCAATGAAGCGGGCTTCGCGCTTGATCCCGCGCGCCAGTATCTCATCAATGTTGGCAGTGTTGGGCAACCCCGCGACCGCGACCCGCGCGCCTGCTACGCCTTGTTTGACGGCGAGTCGGTTCGTTGGCGCAGAGTCGAATACGACTTCGAGGCCGCCGCCCGCCGCATCCTTGCGGCCGGCCTTCCTGAATCGCTCGCCCAACGACTTTTCGTCGGTCGATAAAGCGCCACCTAGATTTCATGAAAAATCGTTCCCTGCTAACTTTCGTGCTTTGGGCAGTCATTGCCATTTTGATGTTCAAAGCCTGCTCGCCAGATTCTGCCCAGCCCGGCGAATCAATCGGCCAACCTTCCCAAGAAAATTTTTCGATGGATGCCGTTTCTGGTTATCCCATTGTCCTCGAAAATGAATTTTTGCGCACAGAGTGGTCTGCCACCGGCGCTTCTTGCGGCAAAGTATCGCTCAAGCAATACGCTGATATGCGACCTGTCGATTCAGCTAACATTCCCGAAGCTGATTGGCTCGTACTAATGGATTCCGCCCGCGTTCGCGGAAAGGTGCCCAACAATCCAAAAGATGCGCGCCATTTCCACTATCGCACGCGTGATGCATTTGCTCTAAAAGATAAATCGGGAGAACCCATTGAGGCCAAAGACTGGAACTTGGTCTCCAATTCTCGCTCTGAGCTTGTCTTCGAGATTCAGACAGATAGTGGCTACCTCTTGCGCAAGTCATTGCGATTGATGCCTGGGTCCTACCACATTGACGCCTCGATTGATGCGATCCCACAAACTCAAGACGCTGCTGGCGATACGGTTTCGCTGCGCCTGTCGACGGGCGGCTCTATCTTGCGAGAGCGCGACCAGTTTTACCCAAACCCTTATTCGGGTGCCGCGCTGCGCGACAATGGCGTTTTAGATAAGCTTGACATTTATCACCCAAGTGGTGGTTTGCCGGCTTCGCGTTCGCGTGCGGCTTCTTTTAATGGCGATATCCCATTCATTGTTGAGGGCTCAAAATATTTCCTTAATGCGATTCATGCAATTGGGCGTGATTTTCGTGGCGCCACATCCGAGGCCTTGCACGATGACGAGCTTTTTCTCGAAGAATTAAAGTCTTCCGACAGCCATGTCGTCGCACGCGCTGAAAATTCTGACAGTTGGCAGCGCACCTCTATTGCAGGCGCTTTTTCGATGCGGATGGGCCGTGTCGACGAGGTCTCGACGCGTGAGTTTCAGTGGTATCTTGGCCCGAAAGACCGCAATTTCTTAACAGAAACTCAATTCGGCGAGATGGCGGAATTGCCCGGTATGGCTGATTTTGACAACTCGTTTTTCTACCGCATGTTCGGCACGGGTTTCATTGCGCCAGCGATTTTGTGGTTGGTCGAGTTTTTCCAAAGCATCGTTGGCAACTGGGGCTTTGCCATCATCTTGATGACCTTGCTCGTGCGCGGTTTGTTGTTTCCGATTAATCGCACCAGTCAAGTCAAAATGGCCGGCTATCAAGCCAAAATGGCCAAGATTAAGCCTAAAATTGATGCGCTTAATGCCAAGTTCGGCAAAGACCCGCAGCGCAAACAACAAGAGACTATGAAGCTCTATAAAGAGCACAAAGTTTCACCGCCGATTGGTGGTTGCTTGCCGATGTTGCTGCAGTTCCCCGTGTTTATTGGCCTTTTCGCGGCTTTGCGCTCTTCCATTTTGTTGCGTCAAAGACCATTCATGGGCTGGGTGCAAGACCTGTCGCGCCCAGATGCTATGGTCGATTTTGGTGGTCCGATTGCTGATTACCCCATTATTAGTGGCATCACGACTTTTAACTTGTTGCCAATCGTCATGGTCATTCTTTGGGTCTTGCATCAAAAATCGATGCCTAAATCGACAGACCCACAGCAGGCGCAAATGCAAAAAATGATGGCCTTTATGCCGGTGCTTTTTGGAGTCATGCTTTACAACTACGCGGCGGGTTTGTCGCTTTATATGATCACTTCCTCGCTCGTAGGTATCTTCGAGTCTAAGGTGATCAAAAAGCGTTGGCCTGTTCCTACGGCCGATGGCGCCAAGGGCAAGTAGACGCGATTGCATCCTGGCTTCGGCGACCCCAGTTGGGGCCGCCGAAAGAGCGGTTTTGCGATTGAGTGGCCCCGATTTGCTGTCACGCGCCACAGAGTTTTTGCCCAGTTTTTGCCCGCACCCGCGTGGCTTGCGAGAAGTGCGAGAGGGGAAGCTTGAATTTGCCCCTGGGTGCATGAGCCCCGTTGCTTTGTTCGTTTTTCCAGGGCCGCATTCCGCAACGGGCGAAGATGTACTTGAGCTTCATTACCCAGGAAGCCCCGCATTAACAGAGATGCTCTTGGAGCATTTCTTCACCCAAGGCGTGCGGCTGGCAGAGCCAGGCGAATTCACTCGCCGCGCTTTTTTAAATGGCCGGCTCGATTTGACACAAGCCGAAGCCGTTTTGGGCTTGGTCGGTTCACGGAATGCCCAAGAAGCCGAAGCGGCAAAAAGCGTTTTGTCGGGCAGGCTTGCAACAGGCTTGACTTCCGCGCGAGAGGCCTTGAGCGATGCCTTAGTACAAGTCGAGGCCGCGCTCGATTTCGAAGAGGGTGATTCTCAAGATATCCAAACCATCGAGATTGACGCATTACTTGATTCCGCAGCGGCATCTTTGAGCCAGAGTAAAAGGGTCGAGTCGCAGAGGCGGTTGCGGCATGATGGGGCATGGCGCATCGGTCTAATCGGGGCCCCAAATGCCGGAAAGTCGACACTTTTCTCAAAGCTCACGGGCGCGCCTATTTTGATTAGCTCTGAAGCAGGCACCACTCGTGATCGGATTGAAGCGTCTTGGCCTCCATTTTCAGGAAGCCCTGCCGAGAGCACTTCGCCGTTCAACGAGCCTTGGGTGTTGTGCGACTTTCCTGGCCTTGGGGGCGATGCCGTCGACGAGCGAGATGCAGCTGCCCGTGCGCGTGCAACGCATGATTTTGACGAAATAGATGCCTGGTGGTGTGTGGTTGATGCCTCTGATCCAGAAGCGCAGCTTGTCCATCCGCCGACCGATGCGCCGCATCTTGTTTATTGCGCAAAGAGTGATTTACCACGCTCCATACCCGAGAGTGCTTTTTCTCAACTCGTCCCCCAAACTCAAGTCGTTTGGCATGCGCCCGACTTGGCTTTGGCCACTCGATGCATCCTTGACTCGGCAAGTCGTAGTCGTGCTGCCTTGTTGGCGGTTGGCGAGCGGTATCAGCAAGCGTTCGCCGACTCCATCGATGCGCTCAAACAAGCAAAGCAACTTCACCTGCAAGAGGGGCCGCAAGAGCTCATCGCCGAAGAATTGAGGGCCGCACTCGCTGCGATTGGCGCATTGGTGGGGGAACTCACCCCTGAAGACCTCCTCGATCGCCTTTTTGCGGGTTTTTGCCTCGGTAAATAGCCCCACCACAATCAGGATGTCGCAATACGAGTTCTAGCGGTTGGTGCTTGCCATGCCACTAGGTATTGTGGTATTTTGCAGGTTCTCGAGGTCTCTCCCCCCGATTTCTTCTCATGCGTTGCCCATTCTGCAAACACGATAACGACCGCGTCATTGATTCCCGTGCCGCCGCCGATGCTTTTTCGATTCGCCGCCGCCGCGAATGCATGGATTGCTCGCGTCGATTCACCACCTATGAGCGCATGGAAGAAACCCCACTTCGCGTGGTTAAAAAAGACGGTTCACGCGTCCCTTTTGACCGCGGTTCCATCCTTAAGGGGCTTCTGAAATCGTGCGAAAAACGCCCTGTCTCGATCGAGTCGCTCGAAGAGATTACTTCTCGAATTGAGCGCAAATTGGCCGAGATGTTTGAGCACGAGGTGGGCAGTAAATACATCGGCCAGCTTGTCATGGACGAGCTCAAGGCTCTCGACCAGGTGGCCTATGTGCGCTTTGCCTCCGTTTATCGCGAGTTCAAAGATGTCGGCCAATTTATCAATGAGCTTCGGCCTTTTCTTGAAGGCAAGCTAGTCTATGGCGATTCCGACGGCTCGAGTTCGTAAGCGCGACGGCTTTGAACAGGGGCTCGACCTCTTCAAGCTCGCCGAATCGGCCGAGTTGGCTTTAGCCAGCATTGGTTCGTCGGGTGTTTCGACTTCGACACTTGCTGAACAGGCTGTCCTGCTGACCCCCGTCGATTCTCGCGAGATGATCGATTCTGCTGCTTTGGCTCTAGCTCTTGAAGCAGAGCTCGGTGCTATCGATGCCCAAGCCGCAGATGCTTACCGCACCTATCGTCGTGCGCGCCGCCTAGCTATCGCTCGCTTGCGTGTGCACACTGAGACTGGGCGGCTCACAGAGTCTTTGGCCTGGGATCGCGAGCGCCTCACTTTGGCTCTCGTGCGTGATCGTTTCCTTGAGCGCGGTGTGGCTCGCGATGTGGCTTCTAATGTTGAGCGTCGATTAGCCGCTGGCGATTGGCTGCACCTGACGGGCCGATTCGTGGCTGCTTGCGCCGATAATGAGTGCCGCGCTATGGGGCTTCCTGCCGAGCCACTGGGCGACCCGCGCGTTGGTCTTGAGCGCCGCCATTTGCGCGCTTGGTTAAGTGGCGATTGCTTGCCACTCGAAGGCGCCGGTGGCCCGATGCCCGCCATGAGCCCCGAAGGCACGGATACTCGCCCGATGTTAGGCGGCGAGCTTTTGGCTCGTTTTGCAATCGATGAGATCCTCACTCCTGCGCAGGCTGAGGCCTTGGCGTCTGGCGCTTTCGCTCTTCCGCGCCTCAACGACTGGATGCGCGCTGCCCGGGTTCGCCTTCACCCTGAGCCCAATGAATCAGAAACCGATTTCTGGCGTCGGGTCTCGGCGGCTCGGCAAATTGCTGCCGAGGTCCAGGTCTTCTGGCCCGGTCGTCGCAATCAGGGCGACCCAGCTTCTCAAGCAACTGAATTGTCACGCTTAGCACCCGATTGGTTAACGGATTCAGCCTGTCGCTTGCGCCTCGCGACTACTGACACGCAGTTGGCTTTAGATTGGGCCCGATCGGGTCGCGTCCATCGCATGAGCGCGGCCGCTTTCTCTGCAATTCTCTCAGCCGAGCCAGCATTGGCAGAACATCTGGCGGAAGCCAATCACACCGTCTTGACTTGGCAGCCTCCTGCCAAAATGCCATCCGCATCGACTCTGGCGCACCGACGCCTCGATGGCTTCGTGGTGATTAACTTGGCTCAATTGGCCATTCGCGCCGGTGCTTGGTCCGATACAGCCTTTCGCGAGGCTCTTTTTGAGACAGCCGCTTTGGCGGCTGGTGCGGCTAGGCGTTTAGCCGAACGAGCCGGAATGGGCCCTCGCCCGACGGTTTGTTTCATGCCCGCTGGCTTGGCTGAGGCTTGGGCGGAACTGCGTCCCGACACGGCGATGTCGACAGATCGTGCGCGGCGCTTTGTCTTGAACATTCGCTCCATGTTTGATCAGGCAGCCCGCGAGCTCGGTCTAATCCCTGAGCATGCTTACCCACCTCACGCTGAGGCAACGGGCGTCCGCCTTGCCGAGACTGACGCCTTGCCAGGTTGCTCTAGCTATTTCTGTGGCTGGCAACTCGATTCTTCTCTTGCTGTGCCCACAACTGCCGATTTTGATGTCACCCCGTGGCTAGAATTTGCTGCTGCGCCGGCGCACTCTATGTCTGACGACACTCTCGCACGCCGGCTGCCCTCCGCTCGGCGCGCCGATTCCTGACCCCACCCCAAACATGTACCTCAAACGCATCGAACTCGAAGGCTTTAAGTCGTTCGCCGACCGCACCGTTATCCCAGTCGACCGTGGCCTGACGGGTGTCGTCGGCCCCAACGGCTGCGGTAAATCCAATGTCGTCGATGCCCTGATGTGGGTTATGGGCGAGCGTTCATCCAAGGCCTTGCGAGCCGACGCCATGGAAGATGTCATCTTCAAGGGTGCCGAGGGCCGTTCCGCCGCGCCTTATGCAATGGTTGAAATCATTTTGGGCGACGAAGAGGGCAAGGTCGCTGAGCCAGGTGGTGAAGTTTCCGTGGGGCGTCGTTTGTTCGCTACGGGTGAGGCTGAATTTTTGCTGAATGGCCGCAAGGTGCGTCGCAAAGATGTCAAAGATTTGCTCATGGACACGGGGCTTGGGGTGCGCGGTTACATGGTGTTGGCTCAGGGCAAGATTGATGCCGTTTTAGCCGCCAACCCGGCCGAGCGCCGTAGCGTCTTTGAAGAGGCTGCCGGCATTTCAAAATACAAAGCACGTAAGCACGAAGCGCGTCTCAAACTAAATCGTGTCGAGCTTGACCTGTCACGCGTTGAAGATGTCCTCGAGGAAGTCTCCCGTTCGGTGCGTTCTCTCAAAATTCAGGCTGGCAAAGCGCGCCGTTTTCTTGAGTTTCGCGACCGTTACCGAGAGTTGCGTGTACGCACCGCTCTTCTTGAAACTGGCGAGTTGGCTGCGAGTGAGCGCGAGCTGCGCGGTCAAACGACCGAGCTTGATCAGCGCATTGAAAGCTTGCGCACAGATCGCGAAAGTGCCGCGGCTCGTTTAGCAGAGCTCGAGAAAGAAGAGGCCACCTTGCGTGAGCGCTATGAGTCGTTGCGTGGTGAATCTTCCAGCTTGCGCGCCGAGGTAGCAGGTCTAGAAGAGCGAGTTCATGGCTTAGAAACCCGTGCCAGCGAATCAGAATCTAGGCTTGAGCGAGATCGCAATCGTCTCGCATCGATGATTTCCGATCGTGGCCGACGCGAAGAATCGGTCGAAGGTGTGCGTGAAGAAGTCGCCGCTTTGAGCGAGCGTCGTGACCAAGCTGATGCCGGCCTAAAAGAAGCAGAAGAAGCTTTTGCTCTCGCTAGAGAAGTCCGCCGCGCGTTAATGAGCGATCTTGAGCAATTGCGCAAGAGCGTGCTAGAGGCTCTTGGCGAGCGAACATCGCACAATAATTTGATGGCGGAAGCCGCACGAGCGCGGTCTGAGGCCGAAGGCGCGATGCGTGCTCTTGACCGTCGCCGACAGCACTTAAGCGAAGAGCACACGCCTTTGCAACTTGAGGCGAAGCAAAAAGAGACCGCGCTTGCCGATGCTGAGATTGCAAAAGGTGCCGCACAGCATGCGCACGATCAAGCCGTTGCTTCGGTTGAGCGACTGAGTGCCGAGGCGCAGGGCTTTACCGATGCCGCGCGCATGGCACGACAAACAGCAGCAAGCTTTAAGGCTCGTTTTGACGCCTTAGCCTCTGTCGACGACGAAGGCCACGGCACTCCAGACAAGGTGCGTAAGTTGCTCGAATCAGGCGCAGAAGGCTTTGCGGGCCTCTTGCTCGATGGCGTGCGCGTCCCTGCGCCATGGGACCGATTAGTCGAAAACTTGCTCGGTCGATTGCAACATGGGCTTTGGGCGGATGGCCGTCAGCGTCGACAAGATTTGGGTGATGGCGTTTATGATTTGTTCTTCCCCGTGGAAGGCGCAACGCCGGCCACCATCGATCCGCCGGCAGGCGCCACGGCATTGCGTACATATTTGACAGGCGATGATTCTCGCTGTGACGCACTTGCTGCACGCCTCGGTGAGATTTGGTGCGTTGAGCACGGAACTCGCGCGGCTGCACTTTGCGCAGAGCATCCTCTGGCATTGTTCTTGTCAGCAGATGGCGAAATCCATGGTCGCGGTTGGGCGCGTGTGGGTTTGCTCGCCGAAGAGGCTACGGGTGTTTTGGCCCGTCGCAATGCACTCGAGCAAGCGGGGCGTGAAAATGAATCGGCCGCGGCTGAGCTTGAGCGTGTCGCTGCTCTTGAGGCTGAGGCATCCTTGGCTTTGCGAGATTCGCAAATGCATCGTTCTGGCACTGATAAGACCTTGCGTGAGGCCGTGTCGACATTCGAGCAGACTTCGGCGCAGGCGCAGGGCGTCCGTCAGCGGGCGGCTCGTGCGGCGGAAGAAACCGCAGCTCTTGATAGTGAGGCAGAGCGTTTTCGCTTGGCATTAGACGAGGCTGTTGCAGAAGAGGCGCGGCATACTGCTGCCCGTGATGCGGCTGAGGCTTTGCGGCTTGAGCGTAGTGAACGCCTCGAAGGTTACGGCGGAAAGCAAGCTGTGTGCGAGACGGCGTATGAGTCGTCGAGCCAAACTTTCCAAGAGGCGCGTGGTGAGCATGCGCGCGTGATGCAGGCAACGGCTCACGCCGAAGAGCGCATTGCCGACTTTCGCCAAGAGACCGAACGCTTTTCTACTGAGCGGCTCGGGCTAGAAACTGAAATCGGCGAGTTGGTTGCACGAGCAGAATCTTTGCGCGCTGAAGCCGCGACTGCCCGTGAACAGCGTAGTGCTTTTTTGGATCGCCGCGGTGGCCTTGACGAGCGTTGTGGTGAAGCCGAAGCGCAATGGACGCGGGCAAGCGATGCCGTCCAAGAAGAGCGGCGAAGTCGTTCGGGTGAAGAGGGCGTAATCGAGGCTTTGATGGGCGACCGTCAAGAAAAAGCACTTGGCATGCAGCGGGCACAAATGCGCCGCGAAGAGTTGGTGCGTGGTGTGATTGACGAGTTTCATCAGCCCGTCGAAGAGCTGGCGCGCACGCTCGAAATCAACCCTGCGTCTCCGCTCATTGACGGCCTTGAGCCAGAGGCTATGTCGAATGAATTGAGTGAGCTACGCATAAAACTTGATCGGATTGGTGCAGTTAATCTTGACGCCGTACAAGAGCTCGAAGAGCGCCAAGAGCGCGAGCAGTTCTTGATTGGCGAGCGGGATGATTTGACGACCTCGCAGTTGAGCCTAGAAGAAACGATTGCTGATCTTGATACCAAGTGCCGCGATCGCTTCCTTGAGACCTACAACAAGGTCACTGGGCAGTTCGAACATATTTTCCGTCGCTTATTCCGAGGCGGTAAAGCCGAGCTTAAACTTACCGAGGGCGAAGACCCGCTTGATGCTGGTATTGAGATTTCGGTGCGCCCACCTGGCAAAGAATTGCGATCGATTAACCTGCTCTCGGGTGGCGAGCGCACCCTTACGGCGTTGGCTTTGCTCTTGGCTGTATTCCAGTCACGCCCAAGCCCGTTCTGCTTGCTTGACGAGGTTGACGCCGCGCTCGACGACGCAAATGTTGAGCGTTTCCTTGATGTGCTTAATGACTTTAAAGGCACCACTCAATTCATGGTGGTTACGCACAACCGTATCACGATGTCTCATTGCGAGCGTTTGTTTGGCGTGACCATGCGGAAGCGAGGCGTTTCCATGGTCGTGAGTGTTGATCTCGAAAAACTTCCTGAGGGAGGTTTTGAAAAGACTGACTTTGATGGCGCAACGCCTGTTGTGCGCAAGGTCATCGTGCAAAACAATCTCACCGACCCCGCCGCTCGTGGCGTGCGTGAGGCCGTGAAAGATCTTGAAATTGAGTCTGGCGCTTAATGCCTACCCCAAATAAAAATAAAGTTTCATTCGCGCAGCTGGGCCTGTCTAGCCAGCTACTCGATGCCGTTTCTGAGCAGGGGTATGAACACCCAACGCCGATTCAAGCCGATGCTATCCCGGAAGTGATTCGGGGGCGCGACTTGCTGGCGGGTGCTCAAACGGGCACAGGAAAGACGGCTGGTTTTGTGTTGCCCATTTTGCAGCGCTTGCAAGACAACCCTACAGAGGGCCGTCGTCGAGTGATTCGCACTTTGATTTTGGTGCCGACTCGTGAGCTTGCGGCTCAAGTCAATGACAGCGTCAAAATTTACGGTCGCTTCCTGAAGTTGCATTCGATGGTCATTTTTGGCGGGGTTAATATCAACCCGCAAACTACGCGGTTGCGCTCAGGTGTAGATATTGTGGTCGCAACTCCTGGGCGTTTGCTTGATCATATTTATCAAAAGAATATTCGGCTTGACCAAGTTGATACTTTGGTCTTAGACGAGGCAGACCGCATGCTTGATATGGGTTTCATTCGTGATATCCGTAAGATTTTGCAAGCGTTGCCGACGGCTCGTCAGAATTTACTTTTTTCAGCGACCTTCTCAAAAGAGATTCGGCGACTGGCGGGCGAGTTTTTAGATGACCCCGTTGAAGTGCAAGTGGCCAAGCGTAATGCAACGGCGGCTAAGGTTTCGCAGCTCGTCCACCCCATTGATAAAAAGAAGAAACGCGCTTTGCTATCCCATTTGATTCGCGAAGGCGATTGGCGGCAGGTGCTTGTTTTTACTCGCACGAAACATGGTGCAAATCGTTTGGCGAAACAACTCGATCAAGACGGAATTACTGCGACTGCGATTCACGGAAACAAGTCGCAAGCGGCTCGCATGCGCGCTTTGGCTGAGTTTAAGCAGAATCGTGTGCGTGTTTTGGTGGCGACCGATATTGCTGCGCGAGGGCTTGATATCGAGCAGTTGCCGCATGTCGTGAATTACGAGCTCCCGCAAGTTCCCGAAGATTATGTGCACCGTATTGGGCGCACGGGTCGCGCAGGCAAGACAGGCCATGCTGTGTCTTTGGTGTGCATTGACGAAATCAAGCTGCTGCGCGATATCGAAAAAATGCTTAAGCGAAAGGTTGAGCAAAAAGTGATTGCAGGTTTTGAGGTTGACCCAAATGTTAAGCCAGAGCCCATTCAAAAACGCGTAGCAAATCGGCGTCCTCGGCGGCGCTAGGGGCGATGGGCGAAAAACGGCAAGTCAAGAAAGAGAGTCCGCTTTTTCTTTTTTTGACAACATCCTTTAGCACCTGGTCGAAAAACAAACTTCGCGACCGCTTGCGTTCTGGTTGCGTTTTTGTCAATGGAGTGCAAGTCTCAAAATACGATTTGCCTTTGCACACTGGCGATGCCGTCGAAATTCAAGCTCAGCCAAAAGTGCAGCGGGTGTCGCGCGGGCAGCTTGAGATCCTTTTCCAAGATGATGCGCTTGTTGCTATCCATAAGCCACATGGTTTGCTTTCAGTCGCTTCGGCAAATGAACCGCGCCAACACGCGCTTGCACTTTTGCGTAGGCAGTTGAGCCAGGGCCGCAGTCGGGTCAGTCTTTGGCCCGTACATCGTTTAGACCGTGAGACTTCTGGTGTCTTGCTCTTCGCAAAATCGAGAGGGGTTGTTGATGCCATTCAAAAGCAGTGGTCCGAGGCGAAAAAAACTTACCTTGCCGTGGTCGAGGGGCATCCGCGACCTGCTGCTGGATCGATTGATCAACCTTTACGCATGGACGCTCGTGGCTTTCGCGCGCATGCGGGGCGACACCCTGAAGCCGTGAGAGCGCTGACTCATTTTCGCACAATTGCGACTGTCGGCGAAAATGCTCGCCTTGAGATTGACATTGAAACAGGGCGACAACATCAGATTCGCGCGCACTTGGGCTGGCTGGGGCACCCTGTTTTAGGTGACGCTCGTTATGGGGCTTCGGTGCGTGTTGTGCGCCGATTGGCGCTTCATGCTTGGCGTTTAGAAATACCCGAAACAGATGCAAGCAAAGCGATGCTTTTCGTTGCAGAGCCACCGCCTGACCTATAGGCTGTGTGGTCATGGTAGCCCATCCAGACCTTTTTCTACGCTCCGATTCTCAGTGCGAACTTTGTAGCAACACTGACGGGTTGACGTCGCTTTTAGTCGCACCAAAAAAGGCAGAGGCCCCAGACAACTGTATTTTGATTTGTGCTATTTGCTCCGCAAATTTCGCAGCGCCAGCAGCAGATAACGCAAATCACTGGCGCTGCCTTAATGAGAGTGTGTGGTCTCATGTGCCTGCTGTACAGGTCGTTGCATGGCGCCTTTTGCATCAACTTGCGGCGAGCGAAGATTGGCCTCAAGCCTTGCTTGATATGCTTGACCTTGACGATGCGACTTTAGCGTGGGCGGCTGAGGGGGCATTCAGCGATGTTTCGCGCGATGCGGCGCCCCAAGCCCATAAAGATGCAAATGGTGTTGCCCTTAATGTCGGTGATAGTGTCACGCTCATCAAAGACCTCAATGTCAAAGGTGGTGGGTTTACAGCAAAGCGCGGGACGGCCGTCCGCAATATCCGACTTGTCATCGATCAGCCCGGACAAATCGAAGGTCGAATTAATGGCCAGCAGATTGTGATTTTGACTCAATTTGTTAAAAAGACATAAAAAGTAAGAAAAAGCCGACATCGTGTAAGAAAAATATTACATAATGGTGGCGTGCAGAATACTGCAACCGCTTCCTTTCCCTGGGTGCTTTTTGTGCTTGGGCTCGGCCTTCTTGCTTTCATTTACGGGGCTATCTCGTATTGGCGCTCAATGCGTGCCCGTCAAGTGTGTCTATCTCCAGAAGACAAACAAGAGTGGGCTGGCATGCCACTCACCGCAGCGCAGCGCATCGCTTGGCTTGGGCTAACTCTTGGTCTCCTCGAAATCGCTGGGCTTACTGCATGGGTGATTTCAATGGGCGGTGCGACGGTCTATTGGGATGACGACTCCTTCCGGCTTTCCGTGTCGGGTGTTTTCGTTTTTTGCCTTGTGTCTCAAGCGATTCTGATGAGTCTCGCAGTGAGCAAAGCAGATGAACGAGGCAAGCAGTCTTTGCGTGGCGCACCTCAAACCCAGGTCGTTGCACTCATGTTGACCTTCGTGGCCACTCATATATACCTCGGTCAGGCATTCCATGATGCTGGTGCTGTACCGATGGTTTACAACTACTTTAGTTTTGGTTACTTCTTTATGGTCTATATGACGAGTTGGTTTATGGGAGTTCTCGTGAGCGATCGAGTCTGTAACAGTCATGGCCAAGGCTGAAATCCAAAACGAAATCCGGCGCCTGCGCTTTGAGCGTGGCGAAATGACTCAAGCCGCTCTTGCTAAAGCCGTGGGCTGCACCCGACAGACAATCGTTTTGCTTGAGCAGGGTCGCTATGCGCCATCATTGGCGTTGGCTTTTCGAATCGCTATTCACTTCGACAAAAAAGTCGATGAAGTGTTTGCGCTACTTGATGCTTAACTAGCGATTGCGGCTCTTTGCCAGCCTTTCCAGCTCAGGCAGTGCGCTAAGAATCAAACGACCGACACGCCCGAGTGATTCTGCGCTGACATGTGTCATGTCGTCATCGCGCGTGTGCCACCAGCGGTGCCCAGGCCCGTATTGGAAGTCAATCAAATTGATGCAAGGCACTTTGGCACGGCGGAAATGAATATGGTCATCTTTGATTTCGCGTCGCCCAACAAAGAGCCGAGGGTCGCCGAGTTTGTGTGCCGTGCGCTCCATTAAGGCGACCAACCATTTGGCCGAGGTCGATTCAAGGTAGAGGTTCAAATCGATGTCGCCAACCATGTCAAGCAAGACAAAGGCTTTGATGTCACGAATGCCACCCGTTTTTTTCAACATCTCAACAGCGTGCCGACTACCAAAGGTGGAGTTTGTGAAGTCGTCCCACAGATTAGGGGGGAAGCGCTCTTCGCCGTCAAAAAAGGCCAGTACAAGGGTGTGCCCTTCGCGCGGGCCAGCACCACCAAGTTGCCGCGCTAGTTCAACAAGGACGGCCGTGGATGAGCCAGAATCATTTGCGCCAACAAAGCCCGGCAAATCGTAAGTATCGTAATGCCCAGCGAGCCAAATCTCGCCCGGTAAAGTGCCCTTGCGTTTGGCAAAAACATTTGCGCCTTGGGCGACCTTTTTGCGCCGAGCACCAATAGGTGGCGTCGCTTCAAAAGAATCGGTTGTAACTTCCCATCCGTGTGGCTCGAGTTGAGCTTTTAGCCAATCGCGCGTTAGCTGCGCGCCCTTTGTGCCAATGCGTCTTGGGCCAATTTCTTCGCAAAGATACGCCAGGTCTTGAAAGGCGCGCGCCTCTTGGAAGGCGGAGGCTAAAGGAGCCGTTGATGATGATTTATTGTCGTCGGATTGCGGCTGGCTACAAGCGCATAGGGTGACAATGAAGAAGAGACTGACTAGAAGCAAACGATGCATTATGAATTGCGGCTGGCGCGGCCGGTGCGGAAGAGAAGGAGGAGAACCAAGCCGTATGCCAGCAAAGTGTAGAGGTCGATACTCGCTGGAGCATCAAACAAGGGCTCGTTTTTTAATGCTGACCAGCCCCATGCATTTGCGCCGTAAGACGAGAACCAGAGTGCTCCAATCCAGGCCAAGCCTGTGAGCGCCTCGCCAGCAATCAGGCCAGAAGCCATTAATACACCTTGCTCGGCGTTGCGCGACCCAAAGAATTTATCAGCCAGCCAGCGCAAGAAACCACCTGCGAAAACCCCAGCACTTAGCCCAAATGGCAAATAGAGGCCCACGGCGAAGGGTAAGCTCGGTGCGCCCAACAGCTCGACAACGAGTGCGAGTGCCATCCCCATCATGAGGAGGCCCCAGGGGAGGTTGCCTTGAAATACACCTTCGACGAGGGTTTTCATGACATTGGCTTGTGGGGCAAGGAACTCTGGATTGGCTGCTGCGGCGACACCTGGGTCAGCGCCTACGAGATTAAGCACGCTTCCGCTTTCGCCGGGCAGCGTCAAAATAAACGGGATGATGGCCGCAAGGACGATAGCCGTCATAACCGTGCCGATAAGCTCGCCGATTTGTTGTCGCCTAGGCGTAGCACCAAGGAGATAACCTGTTTTGAGGTCTTGGCTGGTGTCGCCCGCCATGCAAGCGGCGATGCAAACGACCGCGCCAACCGTGATGGTTTGGACCATGCCTGCCATCCCTGCGGCGCCGTGTGCTGACAAAATGAGAGCGGTACCGAGCAGGCTGGTGATGGTCATGCCTGAAACGGGGTTGGATGAGCCGCCGACTAAGCCAACGATTTGGCTGCTGACGGCCACGAAAATACCGGAAAACAAAACCACTGCTGCTGCTGCCCATCCGGATTCGACAATGCCTGTCGCCCAAAGGCCACCTGCGCAAACTAACCCGATGCCGATAGAGGCTTTCCAGGGCAAGTCAGTGTCTGTGCGGGGTGTGAGCGGCTTGGAAACAGTTGTTGTGTCACTTGATGACTGTGCTTTGCGTGCAACACCTGCTTTGAGTGAAACAGCAAATCGCCAAAGGGTTTTGAAGAGTGAAATTAAACCGCCAAAAGTGACTGCGCCCGCACCGATAAAGCGGATGTACTTGTCCCAGAGTGCATCGGGGTCAAGCTCACTCAGAGGTGTGCTCGCTGGGGGCAGGATGCCTGATAGATGATCGCCGCTATAACCCAAAAGTGGAATGATGACTAACCAACCCACGGCAGCACCTGCCAACATCATCGAGGCCACTCGAATACCCAAAATGTATCCAACGCCCGCGAGGGACGGGTAAGCATCAATGCTCAATGCGGTGCGAAACCCAGAGCCAATCACAAAAGGAGCGTGAAGACTGCTTTTGATGAAGCCAAGCACCTTAAAGCCCGCCGCATAAAGAACACCGATTCCTAGACCGAGGAAAACTTTTGTAGCTGCGTCTCCGCCTGACTCACCGGCTTTGAGAACTTCAGCACAGGCTGTGCCTTCTGGGTAGGGGAGGTTTTCATGCTCTTGAACAATCAAAAACTTGCGCAACGGAATCATGAAAAGCACGCCAAGGGTGCCGCCCAAGACGGTGGTCAATAAGACATCCGTGAAGCTGGGCGCGTGCCCCCAGAGGTAAAGCGCGGGCAAAGTGAAAATAATTCCGGCGGCGAGAGATTCACCTGCAGAACCCACCGTTTGCGACATGTTGTTTTCGAGGATGGTGCCGGTGCGCATGGCGCGGAAGACGGCCATCGAGACCACGGCAACGGGGATACTTGCGGAAACGGTCAATCCGACCTTTAAACCCACATATGCGTTAGCTGCCGCAAAAAGCGAACCAAGGACGAGACCGAGGAAAACAGCCTTGAACGAGAGCTCGGCGGGGGAATCGTCGGGTGAAATGTGGGGGCGGAACGGTTTTGTCATGCGTGCACAGGGTCGAGCTGCGAAAAGTGCTCTAGGCATTGTGCCGTGGCGTGTTGTAGGATTCTTCCGTGAAACTGTCCGTCGTCATCCCGGTCTTCAACGAGCAAGAAACCCTCCTCGAAATTTTGGGGCGTGTCCGCGCTACACCTTTTGAAAAGGAAATCATCTTGATTGATGATTGCTCTGTTGACAACACGCGTGAAATTCTCAAAACCCTCGAAGGCGATGAAGATCTCACTATCTTGTACCACGATGTTAATCAGGGCAAGGGCGCGGCATTACGCACGGGCTTCCAAGCCGCCACGGGCGATGTAGTTTTGATTCAAGATGCTGACCTTGAGTATGACCCAGCAGAGTATTCCATCTTGCTTGAGCCGATTGAACGCGGCCTCGCTGATGTTGTTTTTGGGTCGCGCTTTAAAGGCTCCCGCATGACACGCGTGCATTTGTATTGGCACCAAATGGCCAATAACTTTTTGACTTTGATTTCTAATATGTTCACAAACCTAAACCTTACCGATATGGAGACTTGCTACAAAGTCTTCAAACGCGAGGTCTTGGCTGGTATTGAAATTAAATCAAACCGATTTGGTTTTGAGCCTGAAATCACGGCTAAAGTGGCTCGCAAGCGACTTAACGGTAAGCGAGTCCGTATTTATGAAGTGCCGATTAGTTACTACGGTCGTGATTATGCTGACGGTAAAAAAATCGGATGGCGAGATGGTGTGGCCGCACTCTGGCACATCGTACATTTCAATCTCTTTGTTTAGGCGGTTGATTTGCCGAGAGCTTTCCGCGCGGCATTTACATTAGTCGTTTTTATTACGGCTTTCTGGACGACATCGGCCATCGTGCGCGCGTTCGTTCCCGAGCAAATGAAGTTTGCTTGGTTGCTCGAAATCGAAGACGACATGGAAGTCATTTTTGTTGGCTCTAGCCATGTGCTGAGGCAAATGGACCCTGCCGTTTTGCATCATGAATTGTCAAAAGCTGGGCTTGATTACGACGCCTTTAATTTGGGCTACCCAGGTGCGCATTTTGCCGAAACTACTTATTGGGCGGATCGCATCTTAGACCGCAAGGTGCCGAATCTGAAGGTGTTGGTTCTTGAAGCCGCTACTTTAGAGGGGGGGATGAACCCTGAAAACGATTTGTCAAGGCGACAAATTGAGTGGCACGATGAGCGGCGGATGGCATCCGTATTGCGCGTCTCTGCCGATTTTGATTCTTTTGGGCGGCATTTTGCACATTATTTTCATCGACTAGGCAATTTAGATCGAGGGCCGGCTGCATTTGAGGCTTTGTTCTTTGGTGCATCTCGCGATTTTGAGGGTAAGGCGGGTTTGGGCGTCAATCAAACTGGCTTCCGACCTTTTGTTGGCAACGGACAATCCAAATCAGAAAAGCGTCGGCATAAAGAATTTCTGGCCGATGCTGATCCATTTGAGGGTAAACGCCGCAGTGTCGTTGATGCGCCGTGGGATATCCCTGCTCACTTAGCACTAGAATCTGAAGTTGCTCGACTGGAAGCCAAGGCCGAAGCCAATGGTGTACAGATTATTTGGTTGATTCACCCTGGCATGACTCCAGCCGAGGGCTGGAAAGATTTGGCTCGGCGTGAGGTGGCTTCGCGAGTGGTCGATTTCAGCGACTCAACTTTATCTTCCAGGTGGTATCAGCAAAATTTGCGGTTTGATTTTGACCATTTGAATGCAGTCGGCGCGAGCGAAATGACGCAGGAACTTGCCGGGGCCGTATTGCAACTTCCAACTTTATAGTGAGCCGTCGGGGGTTTTTCTCCGCCTTGCCCGTCGGTTTGGCAGAGGTAGAATTTATATAGATTTGCGTCATGAAAGTTCGCCTCTTTTCGCTCCTTGCTTTCTTCCTTGCTTTTGGCTTGGTGGCTACAGTCGTGCGTAGCATTCTCCCCGAAAGTGGTAAATATGCATGGTATTTACGGCAAGGCCAGTCTTCAGTAGAAAGCGACAAGGTGGTTTTTATTGGCTCAAGTCACATTTATCGACAGCTTGACCCGGACCAATTTGAAAAAGAAATTGCGTCTCTTGGGGGTGAATTACAGGCTTTTAATCTTGGTTTGCGTGGTGCACATTTATCCGAAACGACATTGCAAAGCGCCAGGTCGATTGGCACGACTTGACTCGTAGCTTAGATTGTGGCTTTGCTTTGTGGCAGCATTGGCTGCGCCGCCCTTCGCCTGCTTTTCTGCTCAAGCAGGTCATTGATGCCGTGCGGCATACGCGTTTTTTTGCGAAACGATTCACGAATGCGGGGGCCGCTAGTGATTTCTTGGCAATGCTCGGGCGTAGCACTCAAATGCCGATTGCCGGGCATCAGGAAATCGTCGGTCATCAAGGTCGTGGGTTTTCCCCCTTGCAGGGCCGCTCATTTGATGAGCAAGCACTCAGTCGATTTGCATCGCTCCAGACAAAACGCCGCAAATCTGAAATGCTGGCAACGGCCATGCCAGCATCAGCGAAATCACCGTCTGCGCCGATTGAGCTTGAGCGAGTCGTGGCTCGACTCGAGGCATCTGCGGCACAAAAAGGAGTATCCATTTTATGGTTCATTCATGCAGGCGCCGGTGAGAGTGATTGGCACTCTCTTCAGCAGCAAGGTGTAATTCAGCACCTTATCGATTTCTCTGATCCCACACTTTCCTCCGAGTGGTATGGCGAAGAATTCCGCTATGATTATGGGCACTTGAACTGGGAAGGTGCAAAGAAGATGACATCCATCGTGGCACGCAAAATTCATTCTCTCGATTCTTCTAACTGATGCTTTTTACGGAATTCCGTTTCCTACCGTTTTTCGTAATGGTGTTTGCCATACACTGGCTCCTGAGGGGGCCTCGATTGCGCAAAACTTGGCTGCTTCTTGCGAGTTACGCCTTTTACGCAGCCTGGGATTGGCGCTTTTTGTCGCTCATCTGGGCCTCCACTTTAGTCGATTATGTCGCGGGTTTGCGCATTTACGCAAGCAATGGCAAGGCAAAGGTTTGGTGGCTGCGCGCGTCTCTATTCGCCAATTTGGGCCTGCTCGGGTTTTTTAAATACTGGGGATTCTTCGTCGACTCAGGTGCCGAGTTTTTGTCATGGATGGGCATCGACATGGCTGGCTCTTCGCTTGAAGTGATTCTCCCTGTAGGCATTTCATTTTTTACTTTTCAGACGATGTCGTACTCACTCGACATCTATCGTGGCAAGCTTAAGCCCACTCGTTCGCCACTAGATCTGGCGCTTTTTGTCGGTTTCTTTCCACAGCTCGTTGCTGGCCCAATCGTCCGTGCGGCTGATTTTTTACCGCAACTCAGCGCACCTCGTTTTTGGGCGGATGTCCGAGTTCGATCGGCCCTGATTCTCTTCACGGCCGGTTTTATTAAAAAGGCCTGTATCTCTGACCAACTTTCACCCTTTGTAGATCAGTATTTCGCCAATCCTGATTTATATACAGTCGGTGCCGCCTGGCTGGCTGTTGTCGGTTATGCCGTGCAGATTTATTGCGATTTTTCCGGATATTCCGATATGGCCATTGCTCTTGCCGCTTTGCTGGGGTATCGATTGTGTCTTAATTTTAACTTCCCTTATCTTGCGAGCGATATCCGCGATTTTTGGCGGCGCTGGCATATCAGTTTGTCGACTTGGCTGCGCGACTACCTCTACATTTCCTTGGGTGGCAATCGCGCGGGTTCGTTCAAGACCTATCGTAATTTAATGTTGACGATGTTGCTCGGTGGGTTGTGGCACGGTGCTGCCTGGACATTTGTCATTTGGGGTGCACTTCATGGTGTTGCCTTGTCTGTGCACCGCCTCTGGGAATCACGCCGCGCGCCCGGCCAAGAACCTCATGCTTTGATGCGCGCCTTTTCACCCATCCTCACTTTTTGGTTCGTTTGCTTTTGTTGGGTTTTCTTCCGTGCTGGCGATTTTGAAACGGCAACGACTGTTTTGCGTGCATTTGTTTGGCTAGATGCTGACGGCATGCAAACTCTACCAATGATGATGGCCTGGGTCATGATTGGCCTTTTTGTTGCTCATCGCATCGCGGCAAAGGGCGCGTTTGTCAAACGCCTTGAGTCACTTCCAGAGCCTGTGTTCGCAGCTGGTTTAGGCGCGGTATTTGCCATTGCGCTGGCCTTTACGAGTGCCGATTACCAACCGTTTATTTACTTCCAGTTTTAGTGCAAAGTTGGCTTGTTGTTAGGGCTGGCCTGCGCAACATCGGTAGCCACAAACCGTGCAACACGCAAGATGGGGCAGGCTTGAGTCACAACGGCATTTAGGCCTGCTTGCCGCAAGCCAGCACGGGCAGCAGCAAGTGCCAATTCAGGAGTGTTGTTGTGGCGGCTCAAATGAGCCAAGCCTAGCTCTCGCAAACTTGCAGGTGCGTGTTGCGCCAAAAAACCAGCCGCCTGCGCATTCGACAAGTGACCACTCGGCCCCGCAACACGGTTTTGCAAATCGCGTGGGTAGGGCCCGTTGCGCAGCATGTTGATGTCATGATTAAACTCTAAAACGAGCGCACTTACACCTTGCAAGGTTGAGCCTATTAAGGCATCCGTTGAGCCAAGGTCGGTAAAGTAAGCAGCGCGTTGGCCGTTTAAATCAAAAACGAAGCCAAAGCAAGGGTCGCCATCGTGCGGCACACGGATGGGGGTGATCTCAAGTGGGCCAACAGAAAAACTCAAGCGGTCAGCGATTGGCCGCACCTCGACTTGCCGCCTCGCAACCTCACCCGCGGAAGTCTTTTGGTTATGACCCATTGCATCAGGGTGCGCGTAAAGCGGCGCCTTAGCTCTAGCAGCGGTCGCGACGATATTGCCAGAGTGGTCGCCATGATGATGCGTGAGCAAGACAGCATCAACATGCGTGAAAAGAAAACCAGCATCTTGAGCAAGGTTGCGAGCATTGCGTTGCGCGATGCCGCAATCAAGCGCAATCACGACTCGCTCTTGGCCATCATTGGCATGAACGAGTGCGCAGTTGCCGGATGAGCCGCTCGCGAGGGTCAAGATTTCCAGAGTCATTGCCGCAAGGTTAGCGTGATGGCATGAGTCACTCCAACTCGCCCCTGCCGATTTCCTTTTGCGGCCATTCTGGTGTAGGCAAAACCACTTTGATTTGCGCTTTGCTCAAACATTGGAAAACACTTGGCCTTCGAGTCGGCGTGATCAAACATTCTGGTGGCTTCCCAGACCCAGATACGCCTGGCAAAGATTCACATCGACTTCGAGAGGCGGGCGCGGATCGACTGGTTTTAGGCTCGCGTGATCAAACGGTCTGCTGGTGGGCGCACCCTTCAAATGCAGATGCCGGTTCAGCGGCTGAGCCTGATTTCGCTTCACGCCTAAAGTTACTCGGAGACGACCTAGATTTCATCATCGTTGAATCATGGAATGCTGTCCAGCTTCCGACAGTCGAAGTCATGCGCAGCGGGCACTCAACCGAAACACGATTTCGAGGCGATGAGCGCTTGATTGCAGTCGCGGCTGACTTCCCGAGCGAGACTTGCCCGATGCCGCGCTTTGATTTGGATGATATCCAAGGGCTTTCTGATTTCCTGCTTGCGTTGCCGCGTTAAACTCAACCCTATGAGCGAGTGGTACTACGGTTTTGAAGGGGAGCAAAAAGGTCCCGTCCCTGAGTCTGTTCTTCAGCATATGCTGGAGCGTGGCGGCTTGCCCGAAAAGACGCTGGTTTGGTCGGAAGGCATGGCCGAATGGGTTCCTGCAAAAAAGGTCGCCCAATTGCAGCCTCAGCCTGAGCAGCCTCGGGCTTTTGTTGAACCTCCGCCGCGCAAACCCAAGCCCGGCGTGCGAGATTTCCTTGGCGGCGATTCCTCTGACGACGCATCTTATGCGCCAAAGGGTGGGGCTGCCACGCTTGAGGCAGAGGGCACACCCAAGGCGACTGCGCCAAGCGCGCATCCACAAGCGGCTAATTCACAAGTCCGCCCCTGGGCGCGTTTTTGGGGTCGAATCGTCGACATTAGCCTTTTTCAAAGTGTGTTGATTATGCTCTTTGATCTCAATCCATTACATTTTAGCCACAGCCTTGGCGCGCTTTTTCTTTGGGTTTTTATCGATGCCTTTTGCATTTCTCGGTGGGGTGCAACGCCAGGTCGCTGGCTCATGCGCACACGCATTTACACATCCAACGGCATGCTGTTGCCCTACAAAATAGCCGTCCAACGCAACATCGCCGTTACCCTGCGCGGTATGGCGCTTGGCCTACCGCTTGTGAGTTTGCTCTTCATGATGCTGGCCTACAAAGAGCTCACCGAGCGCGGGATGACCTCCTGGGATCGCGAAATGGGGTCATCTGTTTCGCACCATCAAATTGGCGGTGGCCGTGTTTTGTTGACCGTAGTTTTGATGCTTGTGGTCTCTCAACTTGTGATGACACTTTCACCTGAGATTGCTGCCGAAATGTCTAATGGCTTGTTCGGAAGGTAGTCGATCTTATGGGTGCGTTGCCCAGCGATCTCGCCTTGCCTTTTCTGATGGCGCAAGCCCAGAGAGTGGCGCATCACCTGCGGCCTCTTCGCCTTCGAGTTGCACTCGTAAGAGCCAAAGCGAATAGAGCGCCTCGGGGCCAAGTGAGTTGGGCGGTGTCAGCCAGTAAGGTGTGAGTGCTTCACGCTGTTGGCCAAGCGCGGTTTGTAAGAGTGCATCGGCTGCAGCGGTCGCGACTTCGGGGTCAGTCGAGGCGAGCCAATTTAGAGCTAGCTCGGCGGCAGAGAGTCCACCGCATGCACCCAAAGCTTCGAGTGCGCGGACGCGCGTGCTTTCGTCTTGAATTGACGGTTTCAACACCGTCAGGATGCTTTGCTGATTTGTCGAAATCCATCTTGAAAGAGGCTTGCCAATCCAGGACATGGTTTGCAAAACATGATTGCGCACATAGGAGTCTTTCGCAGAGAGGTGCTCTATTAAAACAGAGTATGTGCGAGCTGGGAGGCCATGCCAAACCGTGCGCGCATCGTCGACAGGTCGCAGCGGTTGTGAAGCAAAATTAGTGCAAAGTCGCTCTAACTCTAGGCGCAAGGCCATGCTCAAATCGGGGCTACCCAAGCCATCCTTGCGGAGGCTTCGGTATTGCTTCCATTGCTCGATGTCGAGGTGAAGCTTTTCCCATTGCGCCTCAAATAAATCGGGTGCATCAGGAAGTCGCGCCAACAATGAAAAAGCGGCTTCTTTCGCTTCGAGGATGGACGCATCGTTTTGCTCCTCACTGCTCAAGATGCTAGAAATCGCAATCAAACCCTGCGCGCTGCCAAGGCGATATAGCGATTCAGCCATGTAAACATTAGATGGCCAGTCTTTTTCGTATTTTAAGCGCAAAGTGAGCCGTGGTAATGCCGCTGGCGTTGCGCGTGGAATAAGTTGCCGGTAAGCCTCGCGCCGCAAGTCAGTTGGGAAATCCCGCCATCTTTCGCCAATCGTAAGCAGTAATTCATTCACCTCCGAATCGGGCTGTGCAGCCAGCTCATCCAGAGCGCTTGCTCCAACTCTTCCGCCCATCAGAATGGCATCTAGCCAGTCGGCAACATGCTCAATCTCTTGCGCATCAGGCCGGGTGTACGGGGCGGCCTGCGTCATCTCGTCGCCGGTATTGTCTGGCGCAGTCAAATCAGAAGAAACCTTGAGTGTTCGCTCGTCTAGGTCTTCGAGTGGAAGTCGAGCGATTTCGAAACTATCGGCATCCGCAAGAAACGGCTGCGTGCGATAAAGAAGGCGTGCCTCACCCAAAGTGGTGTTTGCAGGTCTCTCAAGGCCAAAGACTCGTGTTTCGCCGGGCTGCAATTGAGAGTTGCTTAAGCTCACCTCATCTCGGTAAGGGTCGCGCATACGGTGGACGAGCTCCCAATCACCCCAGTCGCCATGAGTCTGCCACCTAACCTGAATGTCAGCCGCACGAGATCGTTCGTCAGTGGGGAAGTTGTGCGCACAACCACTATTGCGGATGACAAGTTGAGTCTGCCCATCAGAAGTGCGGTTGGCGCTTAATTCAACGGCCTTTTTGAGAGCCTCTGCATCATGAGCCGCCGGGAAGCCATGGTGTCGACCCTTGCGACCGCCCTGTCGCCATGCATCGACCATATGGCAGTGCAGACAGTTTTGCCCTTTCAAATCAGTGTCTTGGGTTGCCTGCCATTGCACGATTGTTTTGTGTTGGTTGTGGCATGCGGCACAGTGATTGACATCAATCATGCGCGGCTCGAATACGGGTTGGCAAGGCGCGTTGTTTTGAGGCCTTGGGTTGCCCGTCGCGATTCGGCCACTTGCGGTTGCATGGCAGGAAAGGCAGCTCACGCCATCTGTGCGAGAAGTGACTCGCGCTAAAACTCGCGCGGCTGGCTCGAAGTTCAAAACAGGCTGCGGCGCGTGACAAGCAATGCACTCTTGATTGCGATACTCTTGGCTTAAACGACGGACTTCGGGGTTTTCATAAGCAAGTGCATGGTGCGAGGTCGCCCATTCTGCGGCTACAGCCGGGTGGCATTCGGCGCATTGCTCAGCTGTAAACATGGGGCCAATTTGATCGACCTCGGGCTCTTGCTGGGGCATGAAGATGGCAAGCAAAACAGCGCATCCGCCGGCAACTAGAAAAAAAGCTAAGAAGCGTTTCATGAAAGTTGGCCGTCATGCAAATTTAGTGATTGGCCACCGAGTCGCTTGGCTTCATCGGCATCATGGGTAACAAGGATGAGCGTTGCCTTTGTGTGGGTCAGGATTTCTTCTAGCAAAAGTTGACCTTGCTGACGCGCTTCAGGGTCAAGGCTGGCAAAGGGCTCGTCCAGAAGAAGGATTTTTGGCTCAAGTGCAAGCGCTCGCGCAAAGGCTAGGCGGCGAGCTTCTCCGCCTGAAAGTGTCGCGGGTTTGCGGTCTGCCAAAGAAAGAATGCCCAATCGGTCAAGCATTGTGCGCGCGCTTGATTCTGCTATTGCTTTTGAGCGACCCGCGGCTCGCAGCGCATCAGAGACATTGCGTAAAACGGTGCGCGTTGGCCACAAGCCGAGGTCTTGAAAAACCATCTGCAAATTGCGTTTCCAGGGCGGAATGACAACTTTTGAGCCCTTTGTCGCGAGTTGACCACGGATTTGAATCGTGCCAGAATCAGCTGGCTCAAGCCCGGCAAGGATGCGCAATAAGGTCGTCTTGCCTGCTCCGGATGGCCCACATAAAGCTAGGCGCTCACCGTCTTCCAGAGAAAGGTTGATGCCGTCGAGTATTTTTTTTGCACCTAAGGTGCGCGAGAGATTTTGAATGTGGATGGAGGCAGTCATCGCTTAAGCATCGTTAGGTTTGGAAAAGAGCGCGTGGATGGCAACGGGAAGAAAGAGAAGCAGAGTAATCAGTAAACCAAAAGCGGCGACGAAATTGTCTCGCGCAAAATGGAGTGCGTTGTAGTAGCGCACAGCAGCGGAGGCATTTGCGGCTGGCAGAAGGACGGCCAAATCTAATTCACGAATCGCAAAAACGGCGACCAAGCCGGCGCCAAGCAGCCATGCATCGCGGCAGGTGGCGAGGCGCACATAAAGCAAGCGAAACAGGTAAGGCATCCCGGTTAGGCGCGCGCTTTCGATGCGTGCTTGCGGAATGCGAGACATCCGCTCGGCGAGGAGGAAAACGGCAATGGGTAAGTAACGGCCTCCTAGAACCAAACCTGGCATTAGGAGACTGTCGTAGAAAGGCTCCCAGCCGGGGCGGTTGAAGGCAAGGATGGCACCCAGGCCAGTGCCGACCGCAGGAGCGAGCAGGGGGAGTGCGAGCAGAGTGCCGAATAATCTTGCGGCTCGTTTTCGCCAAGGCTGATGATGGCCTCCGAGTTGAAGCCAAAAGTGCGCTAGGAAGGGTGCGACAAGAAGTGCAAAAGCACCAGCAAGTGCGCCGAGAGCCAGGGAATGCCCCAAATCACTGCGGCCTCTCTGGACGGCATCTGAGAAAGCCGCTGTCGCGTGGGATGCCCAGGAGCCTTGTGATTCAGGGCCCGTCGCGCCTGTCTCGTAAAGGATGCGCCCTAATGGAAGAAAGAAAAGTAAAACGCTGAAAGATAGAAGTGCAACTGAAAGTGGAATGCAGAGAGACCCGCAGCGCATTGGTTTTGCGATGCGTGAGCTGTTGCTTTCGAGTGCGCCGGCTCGATCGCGGAGGACGAAGGCCGCGTAGAGAGCAAGAGCAGAAACGGCCACGAGTGGTGCAGCGACGGCAGCACCTTGTTTCAGCGTGGCAGGGTCGCCTTGGTAGGAGCGCCAGTGATTGAAAACTTCGGCGGGATAGACGGAAAACTTATCGCCCAAAGAAGAGAAGTAGTCGGGTACTGCGAAATCGGTAGAAGCGAAAACGGCTGCAAGAGTTGCACCCAAAATGGCCGCAGGTGCGGAAACGCGGAACATCTCATTGAGAGCAAAGCGAGGCCCGGCGACAAGCAAAGTTGATTCGTGGGCGCTCGCTTGTTGGTGGCGTAAGGCGCGAGCAACAAAGAGTGCGCTGAGTGGGGCATAGGCAAGCCCGAGTGACCAAACACTCGCCCAAGGGCCGTCCATGCCTGTTAAACCGTGCCACGCTTGGGCGAGAAGCAAGGGTGGTAGCAATAGCGGCAGAGGCAAAAGGAAGTGAAGCCATCCAAAACCTGGCAAGTGCAATCGGCTGGCTAAAACCGCCGTTGGCCAGCCGACAAGTAGAGCGATGAGCCCTGAGAGGGCAGACATCCAGAGGGTTTGGGCGAAAAGCCCCGCGAGTCGAGGCTCGAAGATGGACGCCCATTCTTGGGGCGAGAGGAGGGTTTGCAAAAGCGGCGCCAGCGGCCAGAAAGCCGCCAATAGAAGAGCCCCAAGCGCCAGAAAACGCCAGGGCCACGGAGAACGCCCAGAATGAAAAATCACTTCACGAATTGTTTTTGAAAGTCAGGGAATCGTTGGTCAAGCTCGTTGGCGACGGCCTCCCAGTTGACTGTGGTTGCGTGGAAATCACGCCCAGGGAGTTTGACATAATCTGGGGCGTCAACTCCAGGGCGCAATGGGATTTGCTCTGAGTCGGAAGCTGCGAGCAAGGCCTCAACTTCAGCGGAAAGTACAAAATCAATGAATTGCCTAGCCGCGTCGGGGTGAGGAGCATTCGCAATCATGCAAACCGTATTTGGAATTAAAAGCGCGCCTCTGCCGCCCTCGCCTTGATCTGGGAAGACGACTTCAACGGGGTGGCCATTGCGGCGAGCGGCAGCGGCATCATCGGTGTCAGTGAGACACCAATCCACATCGCCCTCGCAAGTGCGGCGCATGACATCGGCATTGCCCGCACCGATTTTTAGCCCAGATTGTGAGGCTTTGTCAAGCCAAGTCAAAACATGCGTGGAGGAATCGTTCAAACTCAATGCCGAGAAGTGGGTCAGAGTCGTGCCCGTTAGGGGAGCGGCCATGGCACCGTGGCGCGCAAACTGTGGCTCAGCCATTTCATAAACTCTTGCGGGCAGAGCGACCTCTTTGTCAGTGCGCTGCAAAAACACGCGCGCTCGAGCTGCAAAGCCAGTCCAGTGATGGTCGGCATCTTTATAGCCGAACGGAATGCCTTCAGCGGATGGGCTTGCGTAGGGTTGAGTTAGACCCGCTTTCTTGAGGCGGATCGTGTGTGCAATCTCATTGTTCCAATAAACATCGGCACGGGGATGGTTTTGCTCGGCAAGCAGGCGATTCACTAAGCCCACCGTTTTGTTGCGCTCAACATCCCAGGCACCCATGACATCTAATCCTGTGCGATCTGCGAAGAGCTTTAGAATTTTTTCGCTGTGCACTTGGTCGAGTGAGCAATAGACAACTAAATCGGCCTCGCGAGCGCATGAGGAGAACGCTATTAGAAGTAGGGGGAGTAGGAAGTGAATCTTCATGGACGCAGAGTAGCAAGCAGCGTGCCGCGACTTACGCTTGAGTAAGCGCTGCAGTTGTTACCTATTTGAAACTTTACGCGGGTTGAGTCGCGAAAGTTTGGCTATTCGTCGAGACCTTCGCCGTAGCCTAGCTCGCTCAACTCGGCTTTGACCTCAGGTGAAAGCGCATTCAGGTTGCGGATGCCCGGTGCCAAGTCGAATTTTTTGATTAGCGTTTGGCAGCCTTCATCCCAGGATGTCAGGGCGTCTTGCACGCGGCGCAAAAACTTTTTGCTGGCGGCGGCCATCATCTGGTTGTCGTGGTGAAGCGCATTGTTTTGCTCACCCTTATCGGTCGCCAATAAGTAAACCTCGGCATCGCGATTGCTGTCAGGAAAGAGCATGGCCTTGCGGCGCCCTTGGCGATAGGAAAGTTGTTGCACGGGCCAATTTGCCTCAGCAATGCATTCGTAAGGGTCGCCGAGTGGGTGCGCGCCGATTGTGAAATCAAGCACATGGCCCTGGACGGTGTCAGGTACATCAACCCCGCAGTAATCCAGGAGAGTTGGCATGACATCAAAGAGTTGCACATTTTCTTGGCGCGGGAAGCCCTCAGTTTGGCCAGGTGCGTGAATAATCAGGGGCACATGCAATGTCGCGTCATAGGCTTGATGGTGGCCATATTCGCCATGTTCCCAGAACTCTTCGCCATGATCAGAAGTCACGACGACCACAGTGTTCTTGTCAAGCCCCGCGCGCTCGAGGTAGGTTAAGAGTCGCGCGAACTCACGATCAACCATGCGGATTTCAGCGTCATAAAGCGCAATAAGATAAGCCAAGTCAGCATCGCTTGGACGGCCTTCTTGCGGAATATGGTCGCGGTAGAATCGTTGTTGAATCGTACGGATCTGACTCTTGCCCGGAGCGCGTTTTTGGAACTCAGTATCGCTTTCGGCATTTTGGTAAAACGCATAGGCATCTTCATAGGCTTTTTTTAGCGGGCCTTTGTAGTTTGGGTCAGCGAACTCAGCGACGAATTCAGGGTCGGGTAGGTAGGGCGTGTGAACCTGATAGGTGTGCAAGAAAAGAAAGAATGGGTCGCCAATTTTGCGTGAATCTTCGAGCCAGTCAATGGCGGTGTCGACGCGATTCTCAGCGCCACGCCACCTTGAATCCCAGGTTTGGAAGCCTTGGTCAAAACCACGACCATCGGTAACATTGCCGCCATCAGCAATTGCCCCTGTGCGATAACCCGCCAATTCGAAAGCTTCAGCCATCGTGATATTCTGTTTGGCGAGGCTCGGGAAAATGGCCTCGCCACTTGGCAAAATCATGCGGTTCCAGACACCGTGCACGCGAGGGTAAGTCGACGAAAACAAACTCGCATGGGATGGCGATGTCTTTGGCGCGTTTGCCCAAGCGCGTCGGAAGACAGCAGATGTTTTTGCAAAGGCGTCAATATTTGGTGTCGTGGCTTTGTCGTAGCCATAGATACTGACATGATCGGCCCGCAAAGTGTCGACCAAGAATAGGATGACATTTGGGCTGTCAGCCGAAGCCTGAGCGGTCTCGGTTGCGGCCGTTTGTTGGGTGGGCGTTACCTCAGGGGCGGCGGCCTCTCCACTACATGAGCAGAGCAGGGAGGCGGCGAGCAAGAGGGCGGGAGAAAAGCAGCGAGTGGAGGTGTGTGCCATCGGTTGGGGCTATCATAAACTGTGCATCCGCCACATTCCCCCCAAGCGCCCTGCGCGCATTGGTTTTTTTGGTTAGAAAAATGACATCCCTCCCTGAATTGAATTTAGCTACCCGCATGGGTCGCCTTGGTACCGAGACCGCTTTCGAAGTCCTCGCCCGCGCCAAAGCCCTTGAGGCAGAAGGCCGCGATATCGTCCACCTCGAAATCGGTGAGCCTGATTTTGATACGCCCGTGAATATTCGCGAGGCTGCAAAAAAAGCAATCGACGATGGCTGGACTCATTACGGCCCAGCTGCCGGTCAACCTGACGCGCGTCAATGCGTGGCTGATTATGTAGGCGGCATGCGCGGCATTGAAGTCAGCGGCGACGAGGTCTGCATTGTTCCTGGCGGCAAGCCCATCATGTTTTATGTTTTGCTCGCGCTTTGCGAGGCTGGCGACGAGGTGATTTACCCGAACCCAGGTTTCCCGATTTATGAGTCGATGATTCAGTTCTCGGGCGCGACGGCTGTTCCATGCCCGATTCGTTTTGAAAACGAATTTGCGCTTGACCCGCAAGATGTCATTTCTCGCATCACCGATAAAACTAAATTGGTGATTCTGAATTCACCTGCAAATCCAACGGGCGGTTACACCCCGAAAGAAGAATTAGATAAGGTCATTGAGGTCCTCAAGAAGCACCCCAACATCTGGATTCTTACTGACGAAATTTACAGTCGCTTGCTGTATGACGGCTGCGAGCATGTCAGCCCTATGAGCGACCCTGAAATCCGCGATCGTTGCATTTTGCTTGATGGCTGGTCCAAGACCTACGCCATGACAGGCTGGCGGATGGGCTACGGCGTGATGCGCCCTGACCTTTGCGCGCAAGTTTCTAAGTTGATGGTTAATTCAAATTCATGCACGGCCAGCTTTAATCAGCGCGCAGGCATGGAGGCATTAACAGGCCCTCAAGATGCCGTTGATACGATGCTCACCGCTTTTGACGAGCGCCGCAAGCATATTGTTGACTTGCTTAACGACATGCCAGGCGTGACTTGCCACCTTCCTAAAGGTGCTTTTTATGTCTTCCCTAAAGTCGATGTTCCTGGGGTGACATCCAAAGAGCTCCAAGAAAAAATTCTTGTCGAAGGTGGCGTTGCTTGCTTGTCAGGTACGGCGTTTGGCGAATACGGCGAGGGTTTCCTTCGCTTTAGTTTTGCCGCTTCCATTGAGACGATTGACGAGGGCATGCGGCGCGTTCGCAAAGTCATCGAGGGCTGTCTCTAATGGCGAAGCATGTCGCCGACTTTCGTTCGGATACGGTGACCAAGCCGACTGCTCGCATGCTTGATGCGATGCAGTCGGCCCATGTCGGCGACGATGTGTTGGGCGATGACCCAACGGTGCAGCAGCTCGAGCGCAAGATGTGCGAGTTGTTTGGCAAAGAGGCTGCAATCTTTTTGCCATCTGGCACAATGGCCAATCAATGCGCGGTCGCGGCTCATATCGTGCCGGGCGAAGAGGTCGTCGTTGAAGCTAACGCACACATCTATCAATACGAAGGCGGCGGATTAAGCCGCATCGCTGGTGCGCATGTTCGCACGATTCAAGGCGACGGCGGGATGTTCTCCTTCGGGCATCTGGCGCGGTCTTTCCGCCCACCGAGCGTGCATATGCCTCGCACGGCTTTGGTCTGCACCGAGCAAACACACCTCATGGCTGGTGGTGCAATTTTGCCTCTTGAGTATTTGCAAGAGGTTCACAGCATGGCCGCGCATCATGGCGTCCCTGTTCACATGGATGGCGCTCGACTGTTTCAGGCTCAAATTGAAACAGGGATTGATATGGCCGTTTATGGCGCGACTTGTGATTCGCTCATGATCTCGCTGTCTAAAGGTTTGAGTTGTCCAATTGGCTCGATGTTGATCGGTGATGGGCCATTTATTGAGCGCGCCAAACATGTCCGCAAATGGATGGGCGGTGGCATGCGTCAAGCGGGTTATCTCGCTGCATGCGGGCTTGTCGCTCTCGACGAAACCTGGGATGTTCTTGGCGAAGATAACGCGCGTTGCCGCCGCATGGTGGGGCTTCTGCTCGGCCTTGAGGGCATCAAGTTGGCGCAACCCACGGTCGATACCAATATTTTGTTTCTAGAGGTCACTCACCCCGACCTTGACGCACCGATGATTGAGGCTGCGTTGGCCGATCAGGGTGTTCTTGCGATTGCCATGGGCGATCGCCTCTTGCGTTTTGTTACGCATCGCCACATTACAGACGCCGACGCAGAGCATGCGATTGGCGCACTTCAAATCATTTTGTCTCCGGCTTAGGCCTTCACCCAAATAGAAAAGATGTCCGTTTTTAAGGCATACGACATTCGCGGCACTTGGCCCGATCAGATCGATTCCCAACTCTCATACCGCATTGGTCGCGCTTACGCTGACTTTCTTGGTGAGGGGCCAATCGTCGTGGGGCGTGATATGCGCACCATGGCGCCTGAGGCACAGGCTGAGTGCATTCGGGGCATCCTTGATGGTGGCCTTGATGTAATTGATGTGGGTTTAACCGCAACGCCTCAGCTTTATTTTGCGATTGGGCATCTGGGCGCGGCGGGTGGCTTAAATGTCACCGCTAGTCACAACCCAAAGCAATACATTGGCTTTAAGTTGTGCGAAGAAGAGGCCAAACCGATTTCGGCCGACAATGGCATCAAAGAAATCGAGGTTTTAGCGACGGCCCCTGACTGCCCAGAGCCTGTTGCAGAACCAGGGTCATTGACTCAGCTTGACACGCTTGCTGATTATGTTTTGCATGTTAAAAAATGGGCTGACTTAGCGCGGCCCGTCAAGATTGTTTCCGATGCAGCCAACGGTATGGCGGCTCATACTTTTCCGGCCGTGCTTGATGCGATGCCTGATGTTGAGCACGAGGGCTTGTTTTATGAGCTTGACGGTACTTTCCCCAATCACGAGGCAAACCCTCTTAAATTGTCAACTCTGGTTGATTTGCAAAAGTTGGTCATTGAATCAGGCGCTGAGTTAGGCGCTGCTTTTGACGGTGACTGCGACCGTTGTTGCTTCGTCGACGACCTTGGCCGCGCAATCGGTAACGACATCGTGACCACTTTAGTTGCGCGTGAAGTGCTAAAAGAAGAGCCGGGCGCGGCCATCGTTTACGATTTGCGCTCAAGCTGGATTTTGCCTCAGACCATTTTGGCCGGCGGCGGCAAACCTGTAAAAGAGCGGGTGGGTCATTCTTTCCTAAAGGGTCGCATGCGTGAATTTGATGCTCCTTTTGGTGGTGAACTTTCGGGGCACTATTACGCCCGTGATAATTGGTACGCCGATAACGCCGAGATTATTTTGATGACGGTCATGGGCATTTTGTCTCGCACCGAAAAGAAGTTTTCTGAGTTGTGCGATGAGGTAATGGTTTACCATTCCACAGGCGAAGTTAATTTTCATATCGAAGATAAAGTTGGCGCAATGGACAAACTCAAAGCCGAGTTTGCTGACGCCGAGATCGACGAGCTTGACGGCGTGACCATCGCTTATGGCGCTGTGACTAGCCCCGGTTGGTGGTGGGTCAACTTACGCGCTTCCAATACAGAGCCATTACTGCGCATGAATCTTGAATCAGACGACCGCGCAAAGATGGAAGAAATGACCACTCGCGTGATTGACATCATCGGAGTTCAGCCAGAAGCCTAAATTTGGGTTAGTCTTTCATTTCATGGCTTCCTTAGCAAAACCCGTCCGCATCCTTGGCGTGCCCCTTGATTTGGGCGCGGGGCACCGTGGCACTGATATGGGGCCGAGCGCTTTGCGTATTGCGGGTGTTCACCAAGCTCTAGAGGCTCATGGGTGCGATGTGCGGCGCGAATCTGATATTCATGTGCCTGCGATGGAAACTCGCGAGCCACGCAATTTGCACGCGCGTTTTCGGCAAGAGATTTTGCATGTCTGTTCTGATTTGCATGACCGCGTGCGGCAGGTTTTGGCCGAGGGCGCGCGCCCTTTGATCTATGGTGGCGACCACTCGTTAGCCATGGGGTCGGTGGCTGGCGTTGCTGGGCACTATCGTGATTTGAATCAAGAAATTGGCTTGATTTGGTTTGATGCTCACGGCGATATGAATTTGCCTAAGACTTCACCGAGTGGCAATGTCCATGGCATGCCGCTTGCTCACCTTTTAGGTCGCGGCGATAAAGATCTTGCCATGATTGGCGGTTTTGCAGGCAAAGTTAAACCTGAAAATGTCGCTTTGGTTGGCATTCGAGATATTGATAAGGGTGAGCGCGAAATCATCCGCGAATCGGGCATTCATGCATTTACGATGCGCGACATTGATGAGCGTGGCATGGCCGCCGTGACGCGCGAGGCCTTAGCCGTGGTAAATCAAGACACCGCTGGGTTTTATCTTAGCTTTGATGTTGATGGCCTTGACCCTGATGTCGCTCCAGGGGTTGGCACGCCCGTACCCGGGGGTGTAGATTTCCGTGAAGCTCACCTCATGCTCGAAATGATTGCTGAGAACCATCGCATGGTTGGCATGGAAGTCGTCGAGCTAAACCCAGTTTTAGACAACGGCAACGCTTCCGCAGAGGCAATGAAGCACCTCATTTTGAGTGCTTTTGGCTTGACGATTCTTTAAGACAAAGAGTCTAAAAAAGCATCGAGTTGCTCGCGCTCACCGAGCACCATGAGCCTGTCGCCAGTGTGTAGAGGCTTGTCGGCGGGTGGGTTGAAATAAAGCTCTCCGTCAGAAGCGTGGCGCACGCCAACTGCAATGAGGCCGAATTGCGTGCGCAACTGCAAAGAGGCCAAAGAGCGATCTTGAGAACCCTCAACGGCAGAAAGAGGGATTTCTTCTATGAGCATTTCGTGCTTGGACGAGGCGCAACCAATAGCCAAATCAGCCAAATCAACGGCCCCGGGGCGTAGGAAGGCCTGAGCGAGCCGCCGCCCGCCAAGGGCGTAGGGCGTGACAACACGGGTCGCGCCAACTCGTTTGAGTTTGTCTTCAGTGGAAGGGTTTTCGGCCCTCGCGACAATGGAGCATTCTGTGTTGAGCTCACGCGTGGTCAGCGTGATGAAAACATTGCCCGCCTCTGACCCGATGGCCGCAATGACGCCAGCCGCACGCTCAACGCCAGCAGCACGCAAAACGGCTTCTTCGGTGGCGTCGCCTTGGATGCACATCACGCGCTCTTCGGCGAGGTTGTGGAAGACATCTTCGTCAGATTCAACGACGACGAACGGCCGCTCAGCTAGCTCGAGCTCTCGGCGCACAATGTGCCCCAGTCGCCCATGGCCGCAGAGGATGACATGGTCGGAAAGTTGATCGATTGCTTTTTGCATGCGTTTGCGAGCTCTGAGGGGGGAATTTGAGAGGACCGCGCGACCCAAAACGCCCGCAGCGGCAAAACCAGTGGCGACCCCTGCGCACACCAGAAGAATCGTAAACCACCGCCCCGCGTCGGAGAGAGGGATGACTTCCCCGAAACCGACTGTCGTGACGGTGATGACAGTCATGTAAAGGGAGTCGAGAATCGACCACCCTTCAATCCAGGCGTAGCCAAGTGTGCCCAAAACCAGAACACCGCTCAAAAGCAAAAGCACGCGCGCCAGCTCTTTTTGCTGGAGACGCGTTTCGTAGTTGCTGTTTACGGGCATAAGCGGATTCTACAATGTGGCCACGATGGATTCTCGACTCCAGCCTCTCTTCGAATTGCCCCCTGCTTGGTTGCAGGAAGAGGGCGCCGAGGGCGATGTCGTTGTCGCCAGTCGTGTGCGATTGGCCCGCAACCTAGAGGGCATGCCTTTTCCGGCACGCCTCGACCCGATTTTGGCGGAAGGCGTGCGCGATGAGGCTCTTGAGATTTTGAGTGGTTTGGCTGAAACGGCGCAAACGCTCGATCCTGCCACCCTTGAGTCGACCGAACGCGATTTTTTGGTTGAGCGTTCATTGGCCAGTAAAGATCTTGTTGAAAGTGCGTTGCCGACTGGGCTTTGTTTCGAGCATGGTGGTGTCATGGGTGTTATGGTTCACGAAGAAGACCATTTCCGCATTCAGGGTTTTGCGCCTGGCCTGAATTTTGGTTCCGCCTTCCGTCGAGCTCGTGGTGTTGAGGCGCAATTGCGTACTCGTTTTACTTTTGCGACGCATGCCCGATTTGGCTATTTGACAGCCTGCCCAACCAACACTGGCTCAGGCTTGCGGGCAAGCTTATTGCTGCATTTGCCGGCCTTGGCGCGCATGAAAGCCCCCTTGCAAAAAGCATTGCAGGCTGCGCAAAAATCGGGTTTGGCCGTCCGGGGTGTCCATGGCGAGGGCAGTCGCGCGATGGGCTTTTTGTACCAGATTTCCAACCAGCGCACGCTCGGCGAAGAGGCGACTTCTCAGATGGAAGCCGTGGCCGCTTATGGTCGCGAAATCGTCCGCTATGAGCGTTCGACAAGGCGTCATCTGATGGCCGAAGAAGGCACGCGGCGGGCTTTGCTCGAAGATGTGAAAATTGCCTTAAGCCTTCTCCAAGACTCCACGCAGCTGACTACGGCTGAAGCCCTAGATGCCTTGAGCACGCTCCGTTTGGGCGTTTTGACAGGTTTGCTGCAAGAAGTCGCTTCGTTCGAGCCAGACGCTTTAATGCTTCTTCAGCAAATGTTCGCTTTGCAGCCCGGTCATTTGCAGGCTCGCATGGGTAAAGAAATGACCCCGTCCACGCGTGACCGCTCGCGAGCATCTTTGGTGCGCGAAGCGCTGCGCCTCGCCGAAGGAGAATCATGATTGACCCCGTTGGGCGCGAAGTAACTTACCTGCGGTTTTCTCTGACCGATCGTTGCAACCTGAAGTGTCGTTATTGCACTTTACCTAGTGATCCGAAAGAGGCATTGACCGCTCAAGATGTCGAGACCATTCTGTCGGCTGCCGCAGGTATTGGTTTTAAGAAAGTCCGGTTCACTGGTGGTGAGCCCACCTTGCGTAAAGACCTTCCTGAAATCATCGAGCGATGTGTCGCGATTCCCGGCATCGAAGAAATCTGCCTTACGACTAATGGCTTGCTGCTCGATAAACTTGCAGCGCCTCTGCGTAAAGTTGGTTTAACGCATTTGAATCTGTCTTGCGATACCCTCGATGCCGACAGATTTTCTGACATCACAGCTGGCGGTTCTCTCGCTCGTTGGCGCCGTGGCTTTGAAGCTTGCCTCGCTGCGGGTTTCCCTTCGGTCAAGGTTAATGCCGTCTTGATGGGCGGCTTCAACGAAGACGAGGGCCCTGCTTTTGCCGAATTCGCGCGTGATTATGGGGTTGAAGTGCGCTTCATTGAATATATGCCAACCGAGAGTGCGCGCAAAGATTGGTGGCGCGTCCCAGTTGATGAGTTTGAGCGAGATTTGGTCAAAGCCTTTGAGTTGCAATCACGCAAAGCAAGTCGCCATGGTGGCCCAGCGCGTATTTACTCCTTCCCAGATGGCGATGGCCGATTGGGCTTTATTCAAGCCATGAGTAACCCATTCTGCGAGCGCTGTAATCGCTTGCGCGTTACTTCCGACGGCAAAATACGATCCTGCTTGCTCACAGGGGGTGAAGTCGATTTGCTGACATCCATTCGTGCAGGCGCGACGACCGAACAACTGCAAACTTTGATTCGCATGGCGGCCGCGCAAAAGCCGGTTGTCTATGAGCTGCACGCCGAGCAAGACCTCGACATGCGGTCAGTCGGTGGCTAACAAACTTTCGCGGATTTGTTTTTGCAGAGCGTTAGGGTGGGTCATCGGCCAAGCTTGAAGCAACGCACGCCTTCGCTCGCCAACAGTGAGCTCGACATCTAGATCTTGTTCGATGCCATCACGCCGAACTTGAATTGAGATTAGCTCACCGGCTGAAACTTCATTCATAGCAAGTCGAATATCACTCTTTTGAGCGATGTCAATTCCTGCGACTGTGAGCACTTGGTCGCCTATGCGCAAGTCGCCCAGGGAAGTGTCGACTTTGGTTAAAAGCAGCGAGTCGTCAAGAGTAAATCCCAAGCGAGGGCTTCCTGCTGCAAAGTCAAAAAAGTCGACGCCCGCTAATGGTAAAACCTCAGCGAATGGAAAGGCTTCGTTGCCGCGAATGTGTCGGTTGAAAAACGAGCTCGGATTCCACCCTGTCACGGAAAAAATGGCGCGCTCTAAATCACCAGGCTCATAACCGGGATTGGGGTAGTTGACCCATCGATTGAGGAATCGCACGACATCATCGAGTGAACGCTCGTTTTGAGTGTGATTGCGAATCAAGATGTCGAGCATTAAGCCAATGGCCTGGCCTTGGTCGTAGTAAGAGACATGCAGATTGCTCTTTGATTTCCAGATGTCCCATGAGGTTGTTTCGGGGGATAAAACCCGATACCCGTTGGACAGCCGGAGCGTTTGAAGGTTTTCTATCTGTGTATTCCAGAACCAGTTTTTTTCATTGTCACGCAAGCCTGAGCGCTGCAAAAGTACATCTTGATAGTAACTCGTGACACCCTCGAGCCACCATAAATCGCGCGTGTGGACATCTGTGCTGTAGTCAAATGGCCCAAGCTGTTTTGGGCGGATGCGCTTTACATTCCAGAGATGAAAAAACTCATGTGATGTGATGCTTTCAAATCCATCTAAATCACCTTGCCGTAGAAAATAATCATTAAATGAAATCGTGGTTGAGTTGAGGTGCTCGAGACCCCATCCGCCCCTTGTGTTGCCAATCATGTACAGAAAAACATATCGCTCAAAAGGGAATTCTCCCATCAAGTTGTAGCCAGCATCGACAATCATCTTTAATCGGCTGAGCCAATCTTCACGAGAGAATTCTTTTTCGGACGGCATCTTCCCGAAAAAGGCAACATCGAATTTTTTGCCGTGGCTATAAAACTCATAGGACTCAAGGTCGCCAAAGGCCATCGGGCAATCGACAAATTCGTCGTAGTTGATTGAGTGGACCAAGTTTGCTGATTCCGCACTTTGCTTGTGCCCCGATGCAAAACTCCAACCATCAGGAAGAGAAAGGCGCAGCGAGTGTGGAAGCAGGAGGGTTTCGTCCGTGTATAAAAAAGTCGAAGGCCCGTGTAAGTGCACAGCTGGCATTTGGGTTTGTCGCGCGGAATTGCTTGTCTCGATTTGGTAGCGAACAATCAACTCGCGGGCGCCGCCGGGTGAAATGACCCAAGTGCGCGGGTCAGGGCTTTCGGTGACGAAGACTTTGCCCTCTAAATTGCTGACGGTGAGCGCGCTTAATTTTTTCTCGAAGTTGGAGAAATTATAAGACCCAGGTTTCCAGTAGGGCATGCGGAGCTCGATTTGCTCAGCTCCCTTAGAAATCGGAAGGCGCATCTCGAGATGGACAAAATCACCTGACGCATCAGGGCGAATCTCCCAAGACACCGCGGCCATGGGCTGAGGGTCTTGCGCGAAGAGGGTGGGATTCGCGCAAAAAGAGAAAAGTGCGCACAGGGAAAGGAGAACTCGAATCATGCAGGCCGTATCCTAGAGCAAAGCCATGACTGATTGCGCCACGAGTCACCTCTTCCGCGGCGCGCGCCTTTTTGACGGCACGCGCTTTCACGAACAAACCGATTTGCGGGTTGGTGCGGATGGGCGCATCCTCGAAGTTGGACGCGATCTAAAGCCCGCTGGTGTCATTCACGAATGTCGTGGCAAATGGCTCTTACCCGGCTTGGTTGATTGTCATGTCCATTTTCGCGAGCCTGGGCTTGAGCGCAAAGAGGGTTACGCTTTTGGCTCAGCGGGCGCGTTGCACGGTGGCGTGACGAGCCTTTGTGAAATTCAAAATAACCCACCTTTGATGGTTTCGGCAGAGCTGTTGGCTCAGAAAAAATCGGCTTTGGTTGGGGTCAGTCGAGTTGACTACGCCCCTTACGGCACATTGACGCATGAATCGGTGTCCGCTCTGCCTGAGATGGTTGGGCATGTTCCGGCCGTAAAATGTTTCTTGGGTGGCTCAACTGGCGCAGCGGGCGTCAAAGATGAGGCTAGTTTGCGATTGTTGTTTCAGGCCGCATCAAAGGCCAATCTCAAAGTGGTCGCGCACTGTGAAGACAATTCAATCATGCGCGAGGTCAAGGCCGCTGCACCTCCTGAGATGGCGACTCGTCATGATTTCATGCGGCCTATTCGCGCCGAGGTCGAGAGCATTCGCACAGCTCTGCGGGTTGCGGCCGAGTTTGAGACCGACCTTCATGTTTTTCATGTGAGCACGGCTCGGGGCGCTCAGTTGATTGCTCAGGCCGCAGCCGCCGGGCAAAAGGTGGCGGGTTCTGTTGGGCCGCAATATTTGCTTGTAGATGCTGACGAGGCGCATGAGATGGCGCAAAATCGTTTTAAAATCAATCCGAGCATTAAAGATTCTGCTCAGCGTGAGGGCTTGAGGCAAGCTGTGGCTTCCGGGGCTTTGGCTATGATCGGAACCGATCACGCCCCTCATCCGTTAGGTGATAAAGACCGCCCCTACGCTAAGGCTGCGTCTGGTTTCCCCTCGATTGATTTGCTTTTGCCGCTTCTTTTCGCCATTCATGATGAGGCCGGTCTCTCACTTGAGGTCCTGCTGGCGGCGGCCACATCTGCACCGGCCAAAGAATTTGGTTTGGCTCAAAAGGGTCAATTGCAGCCTGGTTTTGACGCTGATTTGGTTTTGGTCGACCCTAGCCCGTCCGCTGCTCGCACTGTTGATGAATCGCAACTTCCGAGTCGTTCTAAATGGAGCCCATTCCATGGTCGGGTTTTACGAGCCTGGCCTGAGCAGGTTTGGTTGCGTGGGCAGCTTGCTTTTTCTAACGGTGCCGTTGTCGGAGAGCCTCAAGGGCGACCGCTTTTTGACTAGCCCTGAATGCTTTAATTAAGCCCGCCCTCGATTTGAGATGACTCTGCAATCCGAACTTTTCCCGCCGGCCTTTTTCCGCGCACTTGATGCGTTGGCGCGCAGAAGAGTGCAAGGTGGCCTCGGTAATCGGCAGTGCCCTCGACCAGGTCGGCAAGTTCGAGGCGTTGAGCATCGTCTCATCTCACGCGGAGATTCTTTCCGCGACATCGACTGGCGAGCTTCCGCGCGTCAAGATGATTTTCTGGTGCGTCAGCCCGAAGAAGAGCGTGGTGGCCACCTTGTCATTTGGCTTGATCGCTCTGCGAGTCAGGCGCCGCAAAACAAGCAGCGCGATTTTGCTCAACGACGCTTGGCTTACGCTGCGGCTTGGCTGGCTCTTGAGAGTGGGGCTAGCGTGCAGGTGCAGGGTGCTACTTTCTCTGGAAGTCAAGCGGCTTCACAAGTGCAATCTTCTCTTTTAGCCATGCCGCCACCTCACGGGAATGACAAGACCTTTTCCATGTCGCTTGCCCCAATGAGCAACTCGCGTGTTTTTGTTTTGACCGACCCGTGGGCGGGGGCTTCATACTGGTCAAGCTTTGAGCCTTTTGCGCAATCACAGAAAGCGATTTCATCGGTGATTCTTGTTTCGCCTGAAGAGCGACATCCGCCTAGTGATTTACTTGAGATGCGCGATGCCGAAAGTGGTGAATTGATTCAGATTGATTTGGTGAATCATCGTGCGGGTTATTTTGATGCGTTTGAGCAACAACTGAACCTCCAGCAGGCGAAAGCAGCGAGTGTGGGTGTACGCCTGCAGGTTTCTGACCTACCCCAAGACACTCAAGATTTCGAGGCACTTTTACAAATCATTGAGGCTAGTCATGTGGTTTGACTCGCCCTTTTCGTTCTTTGCGTTGCTGGGTTTAATCCCGTGGTTTTACTGGACATCTCGGGCAACAAGGCCGCGAGAATGGTTGGTCGGTTCTATCGAGCCGTTTTTGCATTTGGCTGCGAAACACGGCAATGCGCGCCGTCGATGGCCTTTGTCAGCTTGGCTTGGCGCTCTTGGTTGGGTGGCTATTGCTACGAGTCTTGCTGGCCCAAGGGCGGCGAGTGGGCCTCCTCTTCAGATTCAGGGCAATCAAGCCGAGGGCGTGATGCGCCAAGCTTTCGACGAAGGGGCTGGCCGTTTTGTGCAAATTGTCTCAACTCAACCACAACCGATTTCTTTACCTCCCCGTGTTGAGTGGCAGATTATTCCTGGTTGGGCGAATGATTTTGCTGACCGTGCTGCCATCTTGAGCGTGCGACCTGCAAGTGCTGGCCGTTGGGCGATTCATTGGGCTAAGGTTGGTTCAAGCCCAGATCCTTTTTTCATTTCTTTACTCGACCATGATGTTCGTGTCGCATCATCTGAAAAACAGGGCATCGTGTATTTGCCTCACCCCGATAAAGATGACATCCGCTCGAGTGATTTGTTATTTGAAATCAAACGGTCAAACGGGAAGCCCTGGCAGAGTGCGTGGTCCACTTACTCTCTGCCACTTCCACTTTTTTTATTGCCTCACGCAGACAAAAACTATGAATGGCGAGATGCACTAGAAGCCGCTCTTCCAGGTTCGCGGGCAAATATTTTCGGCGGGCTTACGATGCATGGTACTCCAATCTTGACCATTCGCACAGATTTGCAACGGGTTAAGGCCCCTGCAGGTTTGGCTATTGCTCAACCTACGCCCCAGGCGCCAGAGGGCTTCCTTACGGCCGATCTGATTTTTGACGGCGACCCGTTTGAGCAGTGTGCACCGATGGATGCTGCGGCTCAAGTGGCTAAAGAAGTGCGTGCCTGGATGGCCACAACACCAGACGGGAATCGCGACCCTTCCGATTGGTGGCCCGTTACTGAGCCAGCCGTTTGGCCCGAAAATATTTGGCCTGACCCTGATGCTTGGCCAACGCAAGCAAACGCTTTTTTGTTGGCTGGCTTTTTACTCTTCGGCGCAGCTTTCGTCTTGATGCACCGCGGTCGATAAACGAGCCTCAATTTTGCGCAACTCGGCGCAACTCGGCGCAACTCGGCAAAGCGAAATCAATGAATGGCCGAAGCGTGTGTCTGCTTGCCAACGAGTCGCAAGAAAGCAAACAGTAATACCGCACCAATTCCGAGTGAAATTGCAGGGTGAGGCCCAAGCAAGACGGTCGGCAAGTAGCCAACCAAAAGAGCGATGCCCACCACCAGCAAAGCGTAGGGCGCTTGCGTGCGCACATGCACAATATGTTTGCATGCCGATGCCGTTGAGCTCAAAACCGTGGTGTCACTAATGGGCGAGCAGTGGTCACCAAAGATAGAACCCTCTAAAACGGCACCAATGGACAAAATGAGCAGCAGGTGCGAATCGATGGGGGAATCAGCCGGCAATTGAGAGCCCAATCGGTGTGCGAGCAAAACCACATTGGGTTGCATAATGGCCATGGTCGTCCAGCTTGAACCAGTCGCAAAAGCTACAAAACAGCTCGTCGCGAATAATGCCAAGGGGAGCCATTGCGGCGCCATTGAGTTTTGCAAAGAAGCGACAAGCCAATCTGCGGTGCCTAGGCTTTGGCAAACCTCGCCAATACTCCAAGCTAAGACCAGAACCATCACACCGTCTTTGATGAGCGTACCCATGCCGCGCGTGGTGGTGATCAAGGCATCGCTCAAAGGGATGAGGCGCTGGCCGAGAGACATCAAGAGGGCCAGCACGAATGATGCGAGTGAGCCAAAGAAAATCGATTCAGACGAGTCGGCGTGAGCAAGGAGCTCGCGTAAATAGCTGGTGGTTCCAGCTGCTTTAGCCTCGGCAAGCGCGCTGGAAGTCATGGCTTCCGCCCCGGAATAGAAAAGCAAAAATGCAGTCATGCTAATCATGGTGACGAGGGGCAGCCAGCCGTTAAAACTGCGAGGCGTAACCCACTCGGCCATGGTAATTGTCGTTTGCGTTACGGCCGATTTGTCGAGTGGGGTCTCGTTTGGCGAATGGGTAGGGGCCGCAGCAGCCTGTCGCTCTGCCTCAAGCATGGGCCCGAAATCGCGGCGCGTCCAGATCACGAGACCGACCATCACGATGGCGAGCAAGCAGTAAAAACGATAAGGGATGGTCTCGAGGAAAATGGAGTAGCCCATACTTTCTTCGAGGCCGATCGTGGGCAGTTGCGGCGCAAATGTGCTGATTTGATAAGCCACCCAAGTCGATAACACAGCAACGCCTGCAACAGGCGCGGCGGTTGAATCGACAATGTAGGCCAACTTGGCACGGCTCACTTTGAGTCGATCAAAAAGTGGGCGACACGAGTTGCCGACGACAATCGTATTTGCGTAATCATCAAAGAAAATACTCAGCCCGAGTGCGTAAGCCACCGCTTGCACAGAGCGCGAATTGCGTGCCATTCCGGTCATGGAAAGCACCATGCCTTCGATGCCACCCATGCGCGTGATGAGCGCGACCATTGACGACAGGATGAAGACAAAGCCAAGAATATATAGGTGAAATGAATCACCGAAAATTTTGTCGCCGAGGATGTGCCCAAACAAATAGCCAAATGCCGTGTGGTGGCTCGACTGGACGACCAAAATCGTTCCTGCGATGACTCCGATCGAAAGTGAAATCAGGGTCGATCGTAAAAGGAAGGCCAGCAGGATGGCCAGAAGTGCGGGCAAAAGTGAGGTGCGCGAAGCCAGTCTCGTGCTTGCGAGGGTCTTGCCGAATTCATCGCTAATCTTGATAGTCTTGCTGCCGTGGTCGGCGGCAATGTGGCGCGTAATGACACGGCCGCCCGTCGGGGCATCTGGCAGGTGGACGACTAAGAGCCCACCTGACTCCCGCAAAATGGGGTGGCTCGCTGGAAGTTTCAAACTGCCACGAAGCGCGTCTTCGTATGCATCGGATGCTTGCGTTTCGCGTGGCAGCATCAAGCGCAGTTGTGAGGTGTTGTTTGGCACAACCACAGAATCAACGGCCGCCATATCTTGAAATAAATGACGCGCCGCCAAACCCTCGAGCGCACCCGTGTCGGCTGGCATTAGCAGGACAGGGATGGTGATGAGCAGGAAGAAACCAGCGAACAGCAGTCGAGCGCGCATGGCCCTATTCTATCGGCAGAGCTCGACGCGTTAAGATAGGGCTATGGACCCCGTGCTCGCACTGATTCTTGGCTGTTTGCTGACCTTCATGGTGGCAGGGGCTGGTGTGGTGCTATGGCAGGTCTCAAAACGGCTCAAGCGCGTCCAAGAGCGGCTCGAAGCGATGCAGGTGCTTTCTTTGTTACCCGATCGCGTGCAAGCTTTATCACGCGTGGTCGAAGATTTAGACCCAGGTCTCATTCGCGAAGAGTTTGAGCGGATTCACACAGCCCTGGCTCGTTTAGAGGCTCTCGCAGCATCTCCCGCAGGTGCCGCACCCCCTGAAATCAGCCGGGCAGATGTCGTCCGCGCTTTGGTGCATCGCTGGCTGCGTGACGAGGGCTATCGCTCTGCGCGCTTGCTCGACGGTGAGACTGATTTCTCTAAAGACCCTGTTGCAATACAGGTTCGCGGAATACTCAATGGCACTCAGATTGAGGGTTCCGTCCTTGTTCGCGGCGACGAGGTGGTAGAGGCCACGCTCGAGCCGGATTATCGCGCTTTTCCTTAAAGTGTTTTCTCTGCAGGCCTCCCTTCCAAATCATGCGTGACGCTCGTATTTCTGATCTCTCTACCCTCGAAGGGGAAACTGTCCGCCTGCGTGGCTGGCTTTATAACTCTCGCGGCAAAGGCAAGTTGATTTTCTTGTTGGTGCGCGATGGCTCTGGCATTTGCCAGTGTGTACTTTCGGCAAAAAATGTTGACGAGGCGATTTTTGAAAATGGCAAGTCACTTACGCAAGAATCGAGTGTCGAAATCACGGGCGTGGTTCAACTCGACGAGCGTGCCCCTGGTGGCGCTGAGCTTTCGGTAACCGATGTCAAGGTGGTTCAAATCTCTGAACCATTCCCTATTGGCAAGAAAGAACACGGAGCCGGTTTTTTGATGGATCACCGCCATCTCTGGTTGCGTTCGAAAAAGCAAATGGCCATTTTGCGCGTGCGTCACCGCATCTTGAAGTCGTTCCGTGACTATCTTGATGACGATGGTTTCTTTTGCGTTGACTCTCCGATTTTTACTCCAAACGCTTGCGAGGGTACATCGACTCTTTTCGAAACGCAGTACTTCGATGAGACCGCCTATCTCACGCAGTCAGGGCAGCTTTACGCTGAGGCGAGTGCAATGGCATTGGGCAAGGTTTATTGCTTTGGGCCGACCTTCCGTGCTGAAAAATCAAAAACACGCCGCCACCTGACTGAGTTCTGGATGCTTGAGCCTGAAATCGCTTACGCCGATTTAACTCAGGTTTGTGACACGGCTGAGGGCATGATTCGCTACACCATCCGCAAAGTGCTTGAGCATTGCCAGCAAGATTTAGCTGACCTTGAGCAAGACCCCGAAACTTTGCGCGGCTGGGATAAAGAGTGGCCTCGTCTCAAATACGACGATGCCGCCGTGATGTTGATGGCCTGGAAGGCAGAGGGCAAATACGAGAGTGAGTTTCAGCCTGGCGATGACCTAGGCGCACCTGACGAGACCATGCTTGGCTTGCATTACGGTTGCCCCGTCATGGTTACGCATTGGCCAGTTGAGGTAAAAGCGTTTTACATGAAGCGCGACTCCGATGATGATACGCGCGTTTTGGGCGTTGACATCATTGCGCCAACCGCGGGTGAAATCGTGGGTGGCGCGGTTCGTGAAGACGACCACGATGTGTTGCTTGGCCGTATTCATGACCATGAATTGCCGCAAGAGGCTTTTCAGTGGTATCTCGATTTGCGCAAATTCGGTTCGGTGCCGCATGGCGGTTTTGGAATCGGTCTTGAGCGTACGGTTTCTTGGCTCACGGGTGTTGAGCATGTGCGCGAGTGCATCCCTTTCCCGCGTACTTTGCAGCGCATTTACCCTTAGCGAGGGGCGTATTGCGCCGCTAGTTGTGCGGATCGAATGCGCGCTGGATTGTTGCTCTGTAGTGCCGCCAGTAACACTTGGTGAGTGTGTGGGGCTAGCATGCCCAAAGCTCTCAATATAGCGCTTTGCTCGTCGCTGGAGGCGTTTGGGCTTTTGGCATGTGCATCAAGAAGTCTTGCTGCCGCGCGCTGGAACGAGGTGTCTGACTTGAGTGTATGGCTCTCTGCTAGTTGCAGCCAAGGCAGGGTTTTGAGCTGCGCTTCGAGAGCTGCAACTTGTTTGCTTTGGGCTTCCCAGGCTGCGTTGGGCTCATAATCGCTGGGTGGCCTTTCGGCCCGTAGTAGGGTGCGTTGAATGGCCAACAACAAGATGCGCTTCGCCAATTCATAGCGGCCCGTGCGAGGCCAGGTCGCCCAGGGCGCGTGAGCATCGTCGGCCGTGCCAGAAAGTAAAATTGAGCGAGCGAGAGGCCAAGCATTAAGAAGGCCAGACTCAAGAAGCAGGCCCGTTGCGGCCGAGCGCAAAGCAAGAGGCGCACTTGCATCTTGAGCGAGAAAGGCAAGGCTGGGCAAGCTCGAGGCAGGAGCGGCTTGAGGTGCGAGCAAGCAGGCTAAAGCTGCGGCTTCATCAGGAATCGAGCAAGCGGCTCGAAGAAGGGCCAGGGTAAGCGGCGATTCGCGGCTGCTGTTTGCGCTCAATATGGCAACGAGACGAACCTCAGCCACATTGCCATGTCGCAATAAATAGCGCAAGGCGTTGGTCTGCGGCGAGTCTTGAGGGATGAGTTGCCGAGCTTCCTCTTTCTCTACAAACTCTTGAGTCGCGGCGGTTTGCACGGTCTCAAGATAGGCCACAGATTGTGGGGCTTCGCTTAGCACAATCTCATCTGCGGGTGGCAAAAAAGAAGCGGCCTGAAAAAGGAGAACGGCGAGCATGGGTGATTTTAACCCAGCTCGCCGCTCGAAACAGTCGCCTTAGATTAGACGAATCGATGAAGCTCTTTTTTCGGCGCGGGGCGGGCCAAACGGCGCAGGCTTTGAGCTTGCAATTGGCGGACGCGCTCACGGGAAACACCTAGGCGGATGCGAACTTCCTCAAGAGTTTTTGGAGTGCCGTCTTCGAAACCAAAGCGCATGCGCAAGACAAGAGCCTCGCGTGCGGGAAGGCGATCTAAGAGGTCTTCTAGCTTGCTACGCAGCTCTGCAGAAGTGGGGCAGTCAGGCAGAGGGATGTCGCGCAGGTCAGGCAGCAAATCAGCAAAGCCAGATTCGTCGTCTTGATTCGTTGCCGAGCGATTCAACGATAGGCACTGGCGGTCGGCCCGTTGCGCACGCTCTACGCGGTCAGGCGTAAGGTTTGTCTTTACAGCAATTTGCTCAATCGTCAGATTGCCCTCGGCATTTGAAGTGACATCACGGACGCGATGCAAAGCCTGCGCCAAGTACACCGGAAGCCGCACGGTGCGTGACTGAAAGCTCAGAGCCTTAAGGATGCCTTGCTGAACCCACCAAGAAGCGTAACTTGCAAATCGCACACCTTCAGCGCGGTTGTAACGCTCAACAGCACGCAGTAAAGAAGTGTTGCCCTCTTGAATCAAGTCTTCCCATGGCACACCAACATGACGGTACTTGCGAGCCGTAGTCGGGACGATGTGTAGGTTGCGGTCAATCAGTGCGCTTTGCACATCATGGAGCTCGCGCAAACGGCGCTGCAGACGCAAACGGATGTCTTCCTCAAGTGTCGCGTTGGCATCGAAAGGGCGCTGGCGAGCTTCTTCAAGGACATTTGAGTAAGGCGAGAGGTGCTCTTCAAGCATCGCCAAAGTCAAAGGAGCGACGGTGTGGCCAACAAGGTCAAGAAGTGAATCGCGCAAGAGTTGAATCGAGCGGTTGAGAATAAACTCTTCTTCTCGGCTAGTCGGGCGGATGCGGCGCAAGTCGGCCCAGTAAATGCTGAGTGGGTCGCCTGAAATCTGCACTTTGGCGCTCTCGTCTCGCTCAAGGAAATCAGGGGAAAGGACTTCAGGAAGGAATGGCAAATCGGTGCCAACCAAGACCTCGCGAAGGACGGGGTGGATGCCGATAAAGCTCTCCTCGGTTTTGAACGAGGGGGAAATGAGCTCCCAGGAGAACTGACCTTGGGTGAAGGCGTCTTGGACGATGGGGGGTGTTTTGGTCATTGTGGTGGGCCTCGCTTGTTCGAGTTGCCGCCCTATTGCGATTGTTGTGCCAAGGTGAGTTTTTCTGTAAATATATTTCTTGTAACTTCTAACTCGTTTGACGGTATGCGGTTAGGTTGTTTAGCAGTTTTGGTTACCTTTAACTCTGATGTGATTCAAGCCCCTTGGTGGGGTTTTTTCCGCAATTGGTGGGGAATATTTACCACCGTTACCTTTGATGAGTGAAACCGTCTACATGGCGGAGAAACATCCAAATGATTACCCTTTTACCCATTCTTCTTGCGGCGGGCTTGTTTCAAGCTTTGCCGCCCGTTCCTAATCTTGCACCATCGGTTGGTGGGCATGATTTCCTCGGCTCAACCACTCTTGATTGCCGCCTTCCGCATGACCCCGTTTCGACGGCTTCAGCGGTTTTGCATCTAGACTCATCGCTCGATGCGGCACAGGTCATTCTTTCGCAAGAGGCTTGGCGTGTTTTTGGTGGCGACCGCGACCAAGATGGCATTTTAGACGGCCTGCCGGGGCTAGATGCGCTTTGCTTTATTCCCGAGCGATCGACGCTGCCCTTAGCCCACAGGCTGGCATTCTCGGTTGAGCGTAGCGAGCTTAGTTTGCTTGACGGTGATGTCCTTGCCCTGAATTTATCGGGTGCAGGTGTAGAGGTCTTACTCGCCGAAGCTGATCTGAAATCTTTCCTGCAACAGAGTAGCGGCTATATTGATATCGATGCTTTGGCTTGGCCAGAGGCCGACGAATTGTGGTTTTCGCTAAGAGACAATTTAAAGGGTACTACCCTTGGTGACCTTTCAGACGGTGATGTCCTTGCATGGTCATTTTCTACTTCTAGCTGCCGCTTGCTCTGGAGTGAGAGCGACATTCAATCCATGGTTGATGCTGCAACGGGCCTAAACCAGTCCATCGGAGATGTAACTGGGCTAACGCTTGATGCACAGAAGCGGTTGTTGTTTAGTGTTCAGTCGCCATCCACAAAAGACGCCAGTGTGTTTAGCGAGCTCGGGCAAGTCGTGGTCGCAGAGGCGGAGTGGGGCTTTTTGCAGTCGGCAGAATTAAGCGCGATTGCACGACTTCCGTTTGCGCTAGACCCTACGCCTGTGGCTTCTATGGGTTCTCCCACCATCAAAATGGGTTATCCCGTAATGATTCGTATTCGAAATGCAACGCCCGGTGGCCTGGTCATGGGCTTCAATGGTTTACAAATTGGGCCTGCGGTTGCAATGGGTCGATACGGAGGATTCGGGGCGGTCTATTTACTTCCTGATTTGGCACCTCATACCATTCGGCCTTTGCATTTGCACCCGACTGTTGCAGACAACAGTGGCAGCGCCTCTTTCTCTTGGGTGCTACCTAGCGTTTCACTCTATCCATCTGGCGTTCACCTATATGTGCAAGGCCTTGATGTTGAGACATCGCAAATTACAGCACCAGTTAGTGTTCGCGTGGAATAATCCGCAACGGTTTGTTGGGGGCGTTATGCTGAGTTCGCCCCCTTCTAACCATGATTTCTCTCGCGCTTGCCTTGCCTCTGTTGGCGATGATGCCTCAGACTCCTGCTCCCGATATTCAGAGAGCCTTGAATGATCGCAGCACATCCGCTCGGCGCTTAGCTTCTGAAGCGATTGCCGACCAGGGGCTCTCTGTTGAACCATGGCTTCTAAAAGAAATGAAAAAGGGAGCCTCCTTGCGGCAGCGCTCCTTGCTTCTTTCTGCGGCCTTGATGGGCACTGAATCTTCTTTTGCGGCCTTGCTTGAGAGGGCAAAGAAAGGCCGCAAGCCTGACGAGGTCCGTGCTTATGCGCTCTTGCTTTACGGTGCATTTCACCCTGACGCTGGCAAAGAGCCCCTTCGCGATCGGCAATTCGCGGCAAGTGCCTTTGAGCGTTCTTGTTATTTGGCTGGGGTGTTGACCCATGCGCGCGATATTGACCCTGTGGCCTGGGTTGATTTTTTAGAGAAGCGTTCTTCTCCGCAAGAGCGCGCGCTTTTTACGATGCTTCTTCACTTGCGCGCGGCGGCGACGAATGACACTTCCCAAGATGCGTGTGCTCTTTCATCTCGTTGGCTTGGCTCGATGTTGATGACATCTCATCCTCTTCCAGCTTCTGACCTTGACGCATTCGACGGCTTGCCGGTTTCGTGGCGCACAGCCGTTTATCGTGAGCCAGCTCGCACTTGGCAAAGCTTAGAAGGGCATTCCTTTTCTGGAGAATTAGCTTCTCGTGTTTTTGCTTTACGCGAGTTCTTACCCGAGCATCGCACTCGGGCTTTTATTTCACTTGATAAAAAAGTGCATCAGCCACAGGCCATGGCTTGGCTTTGGGGGTTGGCGGGTGATTTAGGCCTAGACCTGCCATTGCCTGCTTCAGATAAACTTCTCTCACATGAGGTCGCAGGCATTCTGCGCCTTGCCCTCGAAGACCGCTCGTCTGCGGTTTCGGCCGCCTATAAACGCTTGCCATTAGCGCGGGCTCTCTTGAATTCAGATCGCCCGCTAATTGCCAAATGGCCTGCTTACTTAATCCTGGCCTTGACATCTGACCCTGAAGACGAGTCGTTCTTAGCCGATGCGCTCGAGCAAGCTTCTTCTTTAACACGCCAAAAAATATATCCAATCTGGCTTTTTCGGCGGCAAACTCAAATGACCGAAGACGCTCGCTTAGCCTTGCTGCGCCGTTGGTCGGTCTCTCTTGGGGCGGGTTCTTCGGGTTATCTCGATCAACTCGCGCCTGTATGGGTTGGCAACTTACTTCTTGGCAATACCGACGCCATGACGCAGGTGCTTCAGCTGGCCACTCCTCTGTCAGCACTTATCCCAGATGAGCGTGATCATCCTCGTCAAAGCGCGCTCTACGAAGATATTGCTGAGTTCCTTTTCTCCGGTTTGTATCACTTCGATTTGCCGTAAAATGGGGTATCTGCTCCATGTCCGAAAGCCCACCAACGACACTTCGCCTCAGCGTTAACGGCCACACCCATACGGTGCTGGCACGCCATGCTGACTCTTTGCTTGATGTTTTGCGCGAGCAGTTAGGCCTTACCGCTACTAAGCGCGGCTGCGATTTAGGCACATGCGGCTGTTGTCTGGTTCAGGTTGATGGCGAGCCCAACCTGTCTTGCTTGACTTTGGCCGCCGAGGTCGAGGGGCAGCAAGTGATTTCTCTCGAGGGGCTTCCTGATTCGGGTCGCTTCACTCCACTGCAAGATACTTTTGCTGAAATGGGCGCATCGCAATGTGGCTTTTGCACCCCTGGCTTCCTGCTCACCGCAGATGCCATTTTGCGCGACAACCCCACGCCAACCCGAGATGAGTTGCGAAGTGAGCTTTCAGGTAATCTTTGCCGCTGCACGGGGTTTGCCAAAATCCTTGATGCAATTGAGCGTTGCGCTTCCGAGCACCGCGCTTTTCGTGGTTATGCCGATGCGATGCGAGGTCAAGCATGAGCCCGCGCATCTCAACTGTCGGCACACGCATGCCTCTCGTCGATGCTCACGAAAAGGTTTCTGGTCGTGGCACTTTCATCGAAGACTTTCATTTCCAAGGCATGACCCATGCCCGGTGCGTGCGTTCTTTGCATCCCTTTGCTGAAGTCTTGTCGGTTGATTTTTCCGACGCGGAAAAAATCCCGGGGTTCATTTGCGGCCTTGCACCAGGCGAGCCAGGCACGGCTCGTAAATTTGGCGTGTTACCGATTTCTCAAGACGAGACGGCATTACCTGCTCCTTACGCTCTTTACTCAGGTGCCATTGTCGCCGCCGTAGTTTGCGAAGATGAAATCAGTGCGCGCAAAGCCGCTGCTCTAGTCAAGGTCGACTATCAGGTTCTCAAACCTGTCCTGCGCCCCAAAGATGCGATGCGCCCGACCGAGACGCCCCTTCATGAAGTTACCGTTGGGGGGACCAACATCCATAAAGTCGTTGAGCAAGAATTCGGCGAGGTTGATGTGGCTTTTGATGGTGCGAGTGTCACGCAGAGCGGCGAGTTTGTTTTTCATGGCATCAACCATGGCTTTACCGAGCCAATTGGCTGTGTTGCTGTACCAGAGCCAAATGGCCGCTTGAGCCTTTATTCGGCGACTCAGGTGCCTCATTACTTGCACATGGCGCTCGCAAAAGTCCTCGAAGAGCCGATGCATCGCATCCGTGTTTATAAGCCTTTGGTGGGCGGGGGCTTCGGTGGTAAATCTGATCCATTCCCACACGAGATGGTCGCCTCTTTGTTGGCGCGCAAATGCGGTCGCCCTGTGCGATTGATGTTTGACCGCGATGAAGTGTTTTTGAATAACCATGGTCGCCACCCAACCGAATATAAACTGAGCGTTGCTACAGCTCAAGATGGCACCCTGCTCGCGATTGACGCTGATGCCGAAATTGACGGTGGCGCTTGGGGTTCGTTTGGTGTCGTTACGACTTATTACAACGGTGTTTTGACTCAAGGCCCATATCGTATGCAGGCCTTCCGCTATGCAGGCCGACGGCTTTACACCAATAAACCGGCCTCTGGCGCAATGCGTGGCCACGGTGCGGTGAATGCTCGTTTCGCACTTGAGACGCTCATTGACGAAACCGCCGAGGCTTTGCAAATTGACCCCTTCGATTTCCGTGAGCAAAACGCTTTGCCGTCTAACACGACAACGCTCAATCAGTTTCGCATCACCAGCAATGGCTTTACTGAGTGCCTAACGCAGTCACGCAAGGCTTCCGACTGGGATGCCAAGCACGGCAAACTCCCAACTGGCAAAGGCGTCGGCCTAGGCTGCGGCTTCTTTATCTCAGGATCGGGGCTTCCGATTCACCGCACGCGCACACCGATGTCGACTGTGCATCTCAAAATCGACATGGACGGTGGCGTCACGATTCACTCGATGGCTGCTGATATCGGCCAGGGTTCTGACACCGTTTTAGCTCAATGCGTGGCCGAGGCTATCGGCATTGAAATGTCTCGTTGTCGAGTTTTGGCAAGAGATTCTGACACCGCGCCAATCGACCTAGGCTCTTATTCCAGTCGCGTGACATTCATGGCAGGCAATGCTGCATTGCGCGCAGGCGAGGCCATTTTCCGCAAGTTGCAACGCGCTTGTTCTCGCATCAGCGGCTTGCCGGCAGCGGGTTTCCGCAAAGGCGCGGGCGAGACTTACATTCACGACGACGACGCGACGGTTCGCATCGATTTCATGGAAGCGCTTGATGAGGCGCTGGCTTTCAACGGCGCTCTGATTTCTAAGGGCGTTTATCACGCGCCTAAATTAGGCGGCACTTTTAAAGGTGCGGGCGCTGGTTTGTCGCCGAGTTACAGCTATCAGGCTTTTGTTGCTCAGGTTGATGTCGATACTGAGACAGGCATGGTCCGTGTCGAAAAAGTTTGGGCTGCTCACGATTGTGGCAAGGCGCTCAATCTCACTGCCGTCGAGGGCCAGCTAGAGGGCTCTGTCCACATGGGCATCGGGCAGGCGCTTACAGAAGAAATGAAATATTCAGGCGGGCAGCTGATCAATGGCTCATTGCTCGATTACAAAATTCCGTCGCCGCTTGAGACCCCTGAAATGGACATCCTCGTTGTCGAGTCCAATGACCCTGAAGGGCCACTGGGCGCGAAAGAATGCGGAGAGGGTGCGCTCGCTCCAATTATTCCTGCGATCGCTAATGCGATTTATGACGCCGTGGGTATTCGCATGCGAGAGGTGCCAATGACCCCAGAGCGCGTTTTGGCGGCTCTTGACCGCAAGGCAAAAACCGATGCCGCGACTGCATCCAACGAGGCGAATTAATGCGTATTCCTGATCTTCAATTGCATCGCCCCGCTAACTTAACCGACGCGTTTTCTGCGGCTCAACATTGTGCAAGCGAGGGCTTCGACTGGTTGGGCGGCGGCACCGATTTGTTGTGCAATTACAAGTGGGGGCTAAATGTTCGTCCGCATTTGCTTTCTTTAAAGCACATTGCAGAGTTGCACGATTGCTCGCCTGACAGTCTTTCGAGCGCTCGCACTTTGCATTCCATTTCTCATGACGGCGAGCTTGCAAGTCGCTATCCCGCGCTTGTTGAAGCGGCACAAATGGTGGCTTCTCCTTTGATTCGCCGCACCGCTACATTGGGCGGCAATTTGCTGTTAGATACCCGTTGCTGGCACTTTAACCAAACGGCGAGTTGGCGCGAAGCGCATGGTTCATGCCTTAAAGCTGAGGCAGACACCTGTCGAGTTGTGCCTAAGCCAGGCAATCTTTGTGTAGCCGCATATTCGGGTGATTTGGCGCCGATTCTTTTGGCTTTGGATGCCTCGGTTGAGTGGGTCGGCCCTCAAGGCTCGCGTATCGTTTCACTAAGCGAGGTCTACCAGGAAGATGGCATCCGTCGTTTTCGAGACAAGGCTAACTCAGAAATCCTCACACGCGTGATTTTGCCAGAGGCCTCTGAAACATGGGTCTCGGCTTACCAAAAATTGCGACTGCGCGAGACGATTGACTTCCCCGAAGGCGGAGTTGCCGTTGCGCTTCGCATTGATGGCGGGTTCATTGCCGAGGCGCGGGTGGCAACGACGGCCTATGCACCGATTCCACTTTTGCATGATTCCGTGGCGGCTGGGCTCGTCGGTGCGCCGATTGACATTCAAGATGAATCTTGGGCCTCTCGCCTTGAGTTACTCGCCGATCAACTTCGCGCCCAAGTGCGACCAATGAAAAATACATCCATGTCGCCGGCTTACCGTAAACGCATGGCCGGGGTGTTGCTCAAGCGTGCCATCCAAAAAGCACTCGCTCGATAGTCCGAAAGCTAGCTAGATTTAGCCGAGCAAGTCTTCCATAAAGGCAAGCTGCTCAGGGGTGTTTACATCTAAAAAGGGGCCTGGGTCGCCACGGCGGATGACATCTAGTCGAAGCTCTGGCTTGGCGTGAATCAAATCGCGCAATGTTTGGTTTGGCCCAAGGGCAGAGAGCTCGGGCACGCGTGCGGCTCCGATGACTAGCGGGTGCCCGCCCTTTCCTGTGGGCGTGACCAATCGGGCGCAAAACTCGTCACGCCGGTTTTCTTGGGACCAAGCCGAAAGCAGCGCATGCACGGCATCGGCAGAAAGGAGCGGGATGTCGCATGGGTGAATCAAGACAGCCTCGTTTTCAGAAAGCCCTTGAAGCCCGCATTGAATGCTGCTCATGCGCCCAAGTTCAGGGTTGGGGTTATGCAACACGCGACACTCACTCAACGGCTCACGGCCATCAAACTCAGTTTGCAAGTCTGCGCGAGTAACGACTGTGACACGGCTCACACCACCTGACCGTAAGGCGCGCACTAGGCGTGGGAGCATCCAGTGCCCCTTCCATCTCAAGAGAGCCTTGGGGTAACCCAATCTCTGCCCTTGCCCCGCCGCCAACAGAATCGCATGGACGGGTGGGTACTGGATCGTTTTAGTCACTCAGGCTATCTCGTGCTTCGAGAAGCAAGGCGTAAACACGCTCGTAGTCAGAATCGGTTGCAGCAAGTGGTGGCGAAAGGCGCAAAAGGCCTTCGGGGACGCCAAGTTGGGGCGTTGCTTTTGCTGCACACATATCGCCTGAGCGCACCTCAAGGCCAGCTTGAGAAATCCAGTGAGCCATCAAGGATGAGGCCACGCTCTTAGATTGAAGGGCCAAGATTGGTAACCGTTTCGACCAAGACACGGGCTCGCGAGGGAAGATTTCAAAATCAGAATCGACCCGTAGTAAAGTTTCGAGCATGGCCATGCGTCGGCGGGGGCCATCCAAGTCGACGGGGTGTGCCTCAAGATGCTCAAGTGCCGCGCCCAAACCAAAAATGCCGGGGTAGTTTGGCGTGCCCACCTCAAGTCGCTGTGGCCACTCGGTGCACATCCCCAGATTCAGGCCATCAAGCCCCGTGCCGCCTTGCACCAATGCAGTCGGCTCGCAATCGCGCGCAACAAAAAGAAGCCCAATGCCGCGTGGGCCATGCAAACCCTTGTGCCCCGCGATTGATGCGTAACTTACGCCAAGCGCATCAAGGTCGATAGGGAAGTAGCCGCCGCCCTGCGCCAGATCAAGAATCACACGCGTGCCTGCGGCCTTGGCCATCGCGCAGGCCTCTTGGAAGGGCTGAATCGTGCCCATCAAATTGCTGGCGACTCCCATCACCAACCAATCGGCGCCCTTTTTGAGCTCAGCGGCCAGGATCTCTAAATCAAGCACGCCAAAGTCATCAAAAGGCAGAATCTCTATCGAACAATCGTGGTCTTCGGCTCTGCGCACAACAGGTCTTAAGACAGCGTTGTGCTCATAGGTCGTGGTCAAGACACGCGAGCCCGAAAGGATGCCGCCATGAATCGCAAGGTTTAGGCCATAAGTCGCACCCGAAGTGAAAATGATTCGTTCGGTCGCAGCAAAGCCAAAAAGCCGACCCGCGCACTGTCGAATCGAATGCAGCCGTTCGCCCGTTGACTCGTTATTACTGCCGCGCCCAGAATCGGGTGCGTGCAAGCCTTGAATCATCGCGGCCTCTACACCTGGAGCCGGATGGGCACAGGTGGCAGCACGGTTCCAGTTGAGCGTGTCCATCCCTATAGGATAATCGCTCTTTGGCTCCTCGGAGGGCTTAGTAGCCCAATTCGTGGAGGAGGTTCTGCTCAACCGAGTTTAATGCCTGTGTAGGCATATCTGGCGTCGGCAATCGTTTCAATATACTTTGAAGGGCCGTTTTTTGTTGCTTCAGCACATCAGGCTCTGAAAGGTGCAGCGAATCGAATTCGCGTTGACCAAGACTATTTATGGAACTAAGGTCAAAGAGAGACTCGTCACCATTAAAGGTATAGATGTATTTCCACTTTGCCCCACGGATAGCTTGTTTTCGCAGATCTTTATCAGTGAGCCAGTTTTGCTTCACTGTGAGATCGATGGCTGCGGCTTCGTTGCCACTGCGTGCCGCAAGCGATCTCTTGATAGCTTGCTGTACTACTTTTCCACGAAGACTGACTTGGAACGCTTCCATGTAAAAGCCGTCTTGAAATAAATCACGGGCAATTGTGCTTTGCTCCATCCGTGCAATAGGGCTTAGGTCTACCCCTTGCACTTGTGCTGGAATCGTTGCTCCTGCAAGAGAGCAAAGGGTAGGCATGACATCAATTTGATTCACAGGGAAATCGGTGCGGCGCGCCCCCTTGCTATTGGGCAAGTAAAGCAAAGCCGGAATATGCTGAGTCGCTTCAAAAAGGCTAGGTTTATGGGTGACATCAAAGCCCCCTTCACCAAAACACTGCCCGTGGTCAGAAAGAAGGAAAATTACGGTGTTTTCAAGATTCGGATCGACCGACTCTAATTGGGCAATGAGGCGCCCAACATACTGATCAATCTCCATGATTTGGCCCCGATACTCAAGCAAAGATTCAGCTGAAAAATCGTTGCCGACTGCCTTAGGCCAAGCTTCAGATGACATTGCATGTGCTTTTTCTTTCCATTCACCATGAGCGACATGTGGGTCGTGAGCGTCAAAGAAATGTGCCCAGAGAAAAAAGGAACCCTTTACTTCGGCAAGGAATTCTTGCGTTCTTTCTAAGACCAAATCACCTTGAATCACTGGGCGTCCGATAAAAAGCTTTAAATAGCTTAGTGGGCGTAGCCACACGAAAGCATTAGGCATTAAGTCCATGAGGCGGCGATAATTCATCTTAGGGAGACGGTCATCGTAAACATCAAAGCCCCGCGCAAAACCAAGTTCGCCGCGTATAGGGTAGGCCGAAATAACCGCGCCGGTGGCATAGCCCACTCTTGAAAGGGATGAGGCTAAAGTCTCTGCATTAACCGATAGATTGAAGGGGCCGTTCGAGCGTAGGCCGTGGGTCGGAGGCATGACACCTGTGAATATGCTTGCATGTGAAGGGCCCGTTATTGGACTCACGGCGCACATATCGTCGAACACCAACGAGTGTGCAGCAAGCTTGTCAAGGTTGGGAGTCTCAAGCCCTTTGCCACCATACATAGGCAATACATCGGCTCTTAAAGTATCAAGAGTGATAACGACAATGTTGGGCTTGTCGAGATTTTGACCGATTGGTGCGCTGAATTGGACGGAGCGGTCAATGGCCAAAAAACCAACAAGAAAAAGGAAACCCAGGAATGAGAACGCTAATGAAAAATTGCGAATTCGATTTTGGATTAAGTGCGTCAGGGGCCAAAGCTTGGGGGTAAGGGAAACGACCAAGAAAAGAGTTCCTAGACTAGCAAAAACAAAATCGAGCGGAGAGCCCGATAACATATAAAAATTTCGTGCAGAATGGTAGCCAAGAACGGCTAAAGCAAAGCAAGGGAAGAGGAAACTTAATCTGCGTAAAGCAAGTCGTTGTGTGAAAAAATCAAGCAGGATGCCAAAAGGTAAGTAGGTCATCAAAGGACCTACAAAAAATAGGATCCACTGCGCAATACTCGTCAAATCCGGAAGAACAGAATTTGCTGCAAAACCGATTTCAAGCGAAGCCAAGGCGAAACCACACCGAATGCCCCAGTTGTGGTGCGGAGAGGTTGAACTACTGCTGGAGGAGGGCATTTTTTGCTTCTGCGTCGGAGGAGGACGCGCCGCTGGAGGACGCGCTGGAGGACGCGCTGGAGGACGCGCTGGGTACCTTTAGGGCACCCTAGACATAATCCGAAGCTCCGAAAGAAAACAGGGTCAAAAAGCTAAAAACTCAGCCAAAATCGCTCGAGCCAAGCCAAGGTCTTCTGTATGCCTAACAAGGGCATGGCCATCTGCAAAAAGAGTGACTTCACAGCCACGGTGATGAAACCGCAGGTGGAAATCGCTCAGGCGTAGGCCACTCACGGAAGGCTCAATTCTTGCTGCGAGTGAGGCTAGGGCAACAGGACCGCCGGCCGCTGGAATCTGCACCGCATTGCCGCCGCAGACAGCCTTTGCGCCAAGGGCACCCCGCCTACCCGACAACCATGCAAAATCATTTTGGGCACAGCACGGGCAATCAGGATCGAGCACTGTTTTGAGAGTGCGGTATTGATTGCGCCAAAGGTCAGCGTAAACATATCCGGAGGCTGTGGCATCGGGTTGGCTGAGAAGCACTTTAATGGCTTCCGTGACGGCTAAACCGGCAATGGTGGAAACGGCCGAACCGAGGACCCCTGCTGAAGAGCAGGTCGGGGCTTGAGTGGCCTCGGGTGGCTCGGGCCAGGTGCATCGCAAGCATGGCCGATTGGGAAGAATCGCGCCAGACATGCCGTAGGTGCCAACAACGCCTGCATAGACAAAAGGCGTTTTAGTCGAAACGGCCCAGTCATTGAGCAGGTAGCGCGTTTGAAAGTTGTCGGTGCCATCGATGACGACATCGGCGCCTTGACAAATTTTGGATACATTCTGAGCCGTTAGGTCGCTGGCTTGCGCTCGAATCTCAATTTGGCTATTAACCAATTGCAGTCTGCTAAGGGCGGCTTCGGCCTTGGGGCGTGAAGCCAGCGCGTCGGCTTCGGTGTAAAGCGTTTGCCTTTGTAAATTGCCAGCCTCAACGACATCGCGGTCAATAATTGTGAGACGACCAACGCCTGCGCGCGCAAGTAAATCAGACTCAACTGAGCCGAGTGCGCCAAGCCCAATGACAACAGCATGGCTCTGCTCAAGTTGCTTTTGGCCATCTTTGCCCACTTGGGGCAAACGCTCTTGGCGCTCGTAACGGGATGGGAAGTCAGCCATGGGGGTGGGTGGTGCGAGAGGGGGGACTTGAACCCCCACATCTTTCGATACTAGATCCTAAATCTAGCGCGTCTGCCAATTCCGCCACTCTCGCAATACCGAATGGGGTGGACAAGGGGATTTGAACCCCCGACCCCCAGAACCACAATCTGGTGCTCTAACCAACTGAGCTATGTCCACCATCCAGTTCGGCCGAGAAGTTTAGCGGAATTTCGCCTGTAGGGAAAGGAAGAATTCAAGGAAAGGCCACTTAATGAGCCCCATCGCCGAGATAGCCCAGTTCTTCGAGCATGGTATTGTCGAGGCTCGAACTCTCGCCAGAAATCTGCTCATTTTTGGGGATGAGATCCCAGAGAGTCAGGAAACGACTTTTGCGGTCTTGGAATATTTGCGGGCGACTCTCACGCAAATCAGTGGCGTCGCGTTGACCATTTGCGTCGATTGTCGTGAGGTCGTAGAGAAACTCATCGCCGTTGAAGACCTTGAGATATTTCCAACCTTGGCCGCGTAGAGCTTGTTTGCGCAAGTCTTCTCGCGAAGTCCAGGAACGATTTTTAACGGGCCCCTCGGAAGTTGGCTTGCGTTTTTGCCCAATAACGGTCAGCAAATCTTGTGCAGCACCACCCATTAGATAAAACTGAAAGGCCTCCATGTAAAAACCGTCACGAAATAGAGCTCGCTGAATGGTGTCGCTCTGACCCATTGCGATTGGTGTTAGGTCAACACCTTGCACGCCTTCAGGGGCAGATAGACCCGCAGCCGCAGCAAGAGTCGGAAAGACATCAATCTGGTTGGTCGGGAAATTTGAGCGCCGCGCTTGCTCACCGGGGATGTAAAGAATGCCAGGGATATGCTGTGTGGCTTCCGTCAGGCTCGGTGTGTGTGTACTCAAGAAACCAGCTTCGCCAAAGCATTGCCCGTGGTCGGACAGCAAGAAAATAATCGTGTTGTCTAGGCCTGGGTCAGTGGTTTCGACTTGCGCCAGGAGCTCTTCGAGCATCCAGTCAAGCTCCATGATTTCACCTCGGTAGAGCGTCATTCTTTCGCCACATGCCTCAGGCTGGACGGGCAGAGGCCAAGCTTGGTCTTTGGCGGCCATGGCCTTTTGCTTGTATTCGGGGGCTGGGTTGTGCTGGCCATGAGCATCAAAGAAATGTGCCCACATCATGTAAGGGCCTTTAACTTTGCTTAAGAAGTTGCCCGTGCGCTTAAGAATCGTATCGCCTTCGACACTTGGCTCTTCGGCAAATCGTCGCCCCAAGGAAAGGGGGCGGAGCCAGAAAAAGGACGGCAAGCCAATGCTAATGAGTCGATTAAGCCGGTCAATGGGTAAACGGTCATCAAAGACATCGAACCCACGCGCAAAACCCACTTCGCCGCGCACGGGGTAAGCGGAGACAAAACCACCCGTTGCATACCCGTTCTTTGAAAAGTGCTCGGCCATCGTTGTGACATTAGCCGAGAGGTTGAATGGGCCATTTGATCGGATGGCATGAGTCGGCGGGACGACCCCCGTAAAAATACTGGCATGAGAAGGAGCCGTAATCGGCGCAACAGCACTCATGTCTTCAAAAAGGGTCGACTTGGCGGCAAAAGCGTCAAGAACTGGAGTCGTCAAACCCTTGCCACCATAAATCGGGAGGACATCTGCTCGGATGGTATCCCAGGTGATGACAACGACATTGGGGCCTTCTGGTCGAGATGCAATCGGTTCTCGGAATTCGGTTTGACGCGGAATGGCTAGATAGAGAAGGCTTCCGCCACATCCAGCGAGAACAACAACCCAAGCCAATCGTTTTGTCATTTGTTGGCGTTTGGGTGAGGCCGAGAAATCGTAGCGCAGAATTAAAAAGGCCAACGCAAGACCAATGGCAAAGAGAGACCAGCGGAGGGGGCCGTCCATTGTGGCGAGGGTAAAGCGAAAACTCTGAGTTGAAATCAGAGCGAAAATCGCAAGTGGCAAGAACCGCAGGAGCGGGATGCGCGGTGCGAGTCGAGCAAGGCTCAAATCAAGGAGTAGCCCACCAAATCCGTAAGCGCCAAGTGGGCCAAGGAAAAATAGGGCGCGCAATGCAGGCTCTTGGATGGCTTCGAAGGTGTCAAAGCCAGCGATGCCAAGCTCAACGAAGGCTAAAGCCCATGCGCAACGCAAGCCCCAAAGGGCGGGCCAATTCGCCCATTTTTGTGATTTCATAGGGCTAGGATACTACAGCTGTAGCAAAAAAAAAGTGGCGCGCCCGGCAGGACTCGAACCTGCAACCGTCGGATTAGAAGTCCGGTGCTCTATCCAGTTGAGCTACGGGCGCTGTGACCCAGAATTCTACTGACTACTGGATGACACTTGCTAGGGGATTGCTAAAAAGGATTTCTCCCGTCTGCAATCGGCTAGCACCTTGAAGCCAAACGGGGAGACCTTGCAGGTGCGGAGACACCAGGACCTGAACTTCATGAACCCCAGTCGCGTCAATCGTTTGGAGCGGCAAAACACGAAATGGTGGAGTGAGATTGACTAGGCCAAATGGCGTATTCGTGGGGCCATTTCCCGCAAAGGAAGCTAAGAAAGTCGCCTCTGAGAAAGGCTCAAGGCGGTAAAGCTCAAGAGTCGCAATGCCACCCGCGATGAGGGGTGATGCAGCAAGGAAGGGCAAGAGTTGGAATTGCCACAATTCAGTGCGCCCCGCCTGGCGTAGACCAGAAACCGTTGCGTTTGGCGAACTTAGCCATAAACGGGAGCGCTGCCTCGCGCCACTAGCTGGCAGCGCATAGCAAGCACTACCCAATTTGGCGCCAGCCTCAAGTCCAGAAAACTCATGCATAACAAATGGAGAGGCAAGCGACCAAATCTGCACTAAGCCAGCATCGTTAAGACCGCTTGGGTCACTTCGAGGAACCCCGACCACTAAATCTGCAACAAAATCGCCATTAAAGTCGGCCTGGCTACTGCTGAGAGCTAGCTGCTCGGCGAAGAAGCCGCCTGGCGTAGCGCCCTCAATTTGTCGTATGGAAAGGCCACTTTGTGAAGAATAAATCTGCAATGCACCGGTGTCGTCAACGCCATTAACGGTTGCTTCTGGCGACCCCACAATGAAGTCTGGGAGGCCGTCCTGATCGAGATCGGGCGAGGCGCAAACAGAACGGCCCCAGCGGTCGTCATTCTGTGCGCCCACAATTGTGTGGAGAATGGCTCCAGTGGCTCCGTTGACAAGAAAGGCCTCGCCCGAAGTGCCTGCGTAGGGTGCGCCCACCACAAATTCAGGGTGGCTGTCGCCCGTAGTGTCACCGATGGTTGCAATCGCCCAGCCGAGGTGGTCGCCCACGGTTAAGCCTTCAAGTTGATAGATGAGCGAGCCGTCGGCACCCGACCATGCAAAGAGCTGACCGTTTAGATTCCCTCCTGCGGATGCCCCGCGGTGGGCCCCGCATAAGAGGTCAGCTAAACCATCTCCGTCAAGGTCGCCACTAAAAACTAGAGCCGTGCCGAATTCTGTGTTTGGCTCTGCACCTTCCCAAGATCGAATGACTTGTAGGGTGCGCCCCGAATAAAGGGTGACTTTTCCAGCATTGGCGACGGTCGCAGAATCAAAACCTGTTGCAGTAATCGCGAAATCATCCCAACCGTCGCCGTCGCAATCGGCACCAGATGCAATCGCGCTACCAAACGATTCGTAGGCCTGCGAGCCTTCAATCGTGTGGAGGAGCATGCCAGATTCTCCGGATAAAACGCGAACCGCACCAACGGTCTGGCCAAGCGCATTTTTTGCCCCAGGCGCACCCAAGATGAGCTCACGGACGCCGTCCCCGTCGAGATCTTCTAGCGTGCCGAGAGCTTTACCAGAATTCTCGTAGGTGGCTAGGCCTTCACTCGACCAAATAATCTCTTGCGCTGCCTGGAGAGGAGTCAGCGCAAGGAGGCACACGCAACCGCGGAGGGCGATTTTGCTAGGAATCTGCATTCTTGTATTCTACTCCATGAGGTGCCTTGCGGGGAAGTTAGAATCTCGACATGACGACATCCGCACCTGCGCAGCCTCTTGAGAAATTCCGCAAAGACTACCAAGAGCCTCCTTTCTTGATTGATACAGTTGAGCTTGATTTTCAGCTAAACGAAGCCGCGACTGTGGTGCGTGCCGATTCCGCAATGCGACGCGGCACATGCCCAGTGGGTGAGCCCATGCGTCTGCGCGCTGAGCACATGAAGGTGCTTGGTGTTTGGGTGGATGACGAGCCGCTTGATGATTCTGATTGGGTCTATGACGGCAGTGAGTTGGTCATCCAGGGCATTGAGCACGACGCTTTTGTCTTGACGACTCGCGTTGAAATCAAGCCCGCTGAAAACACGCGCCTTGAGGGTTTGTATCAGTCGAGCGGCAATTATTGCACCCAGTGCGAGGCAGAGGGCTTCCGTGCGATTACTCCGTTTTTAGATCGCCCCGATGTGATGGCGCGTTACTCCGTGCGCATCGAAGCCGACAAAACGGCCTATCCTGTTTTGCTTTCCAATGGCAACTTAAAAGACAGCGGCGATGCGGATGCCGGGCGTCATTGGGCACTTTGGGTCGATCCTTTCCCGAAGCCAAGTTACCTTTTCGCCTTGGTCGCCGGTGATCTTGCGCATCAAAAAGATACTTTTCAAACGATGAATGGTCGGAATGTCGATCTATGGATCTGGACGAATCACGGCTCAGAAGATCGTCTTGACCATGCGATGCTTTCGTTGAAGAAATCCATGAAATGGGATGAAGATGTTTTTGGTTTGGAGTACGATCTCGACCTCTACAACATCGTTGTTGTGCATGATTTTAATATGGGTGCAATGGAAAACAAATCGCTTAATGTTTTCAATTCATCACTCGTTTTGGCGCGGCCTGATACGGCGACTGATTTAGATTACGAGCGCATTGAAGGCGTCATCGCCCATGAGTATTTCCATAACTGGACGGGCAATCGCGTTACTTGTAAAGACTGGTTCCAGCTCACTCTAAAAGAAGGTTTGACCGTTTTCCGTGACCAAGAGTTTTCTTCGGATATGGGCTCAGCTGCCGTGAATCGTATCGAGAATGTTAGCATTTTGCGCTCCATGCAGTTTTCACAGGATGCGGGCCCGATGGCGCATTCGATTCGTCCTGATTCTTATGTCGAGATGAATAATTTTTATACGGTCACTGTCTACAACAAGGGCTCTGAAATCATCCGCATGTATCACACTTTGCTTGGCGCGACGGGTTTCCGCAAAGGCATGGATTTGTACTTTGAGCGCCATGATGGGGGTGCTGTCACTTGTGATGATTTCCGCGCGGCTATGGCAGACGCAAACGATTTTGATTTTTCTTTATTCGAAAACTGGTATGCCCAAGCCGGCACGCCAACCGTTGAGGCTTCAACTGAGTGGCTTGCAGATGCCGGCACATTTACGGTAAAGCTAACTCAATCTTGCGAAGGCACGCCTGGGCAAGATTCGAAGAAACCCTTTCACATTCCTGTTGCCATCGGGCTGCTCGATTCAGAGGGAAACGATCTCGTTGGCACGCAGATCTGCGAGTTGAAAGAGAGCCAGCAAGCGTTTGTCTTTGAGGGCCTGTCGGCAGAGCCCGTCCCGAGTTTGCTGCGTGGTTTCTCGGCGCCGATTAAGTTGCGCTACGAGCAGAGCAACAAAGATTTGGCATTCTTGATGGCCAATGATTCCGATAGTTTCAATCGCTGGGAAGCGGGGCAGAAGCTTGGCGAGCGCGTGGTCTTTACGGTGATGGAAGCCATGGCATCTGGCGCTGAGCCGTCATTACCAGATATATTCGTTGCCGCTTGGGGCCGCACCTTGCAGGCTAATGGCATGGATCGTTCTTTGCAGGCTTACGCCTTGCGCTTGCCCGATGAGGCGACTCTCGCAGGCGAGATGGATGTCGTCGATCCTGACGCCTTGCACAACGCACGCAAATGGGTGGTGCGCACTCTTGCCGAGACTTTTACTTTAGAGTTGCAGGCTGTTTATGCAGCCACCGATTTTGATGGCGCTTACTCACCAGACGCCTCGTCGATTGCGCGTCGCCGCATGCATAATCTCGCTTTGGGTTACCTGACGAGCCTCGAAGACAGCAATGCGCTTTCGTTGGCTCAAGAGCAGTTTGCTCAAGCGAGCAACATGACTGACTCTATGGCCGCTTTGTTTTGTCTCGTAGAGTTGGGCGGAGAGGCTCGCGAAAAGGCATTGCAGAGTTTTTATGCAAAATGGAAAGACGATGTTTTGGTCGTGAATAAGTGGCTCGCGGCTCAAGCGGCTTCGAGTTGCAGCGATACGCTTGAGCAGGTTGAGGCGCTCCTTCAGCATCCGGCCTTTACATTAAAAAATCCAAATAATGTGCGTGCCTTGCTCCGAACTTTCTCGGCAAATCAAGTTCGTTTTCACGCAGCCGATGGCGCGGGTTATCGTTTCCTTGGTGAGCAAGTCCTTGCTCTTGATAAACTCAATCCGCAGATTGCATCCCGCATCGTGGCGCCATTCAGTACTTGGAAGCAATTCGATTCGGCTCGCCAAGGCTTGATGAAAGAGCAGCTTGTTCGCATCCGTGATACCGAAGGTTTGTCGAAAGATGTCTGGGAGATTGTTTCTAAGAGTTTGAGCTAAACTCGCGTAAACTTAAATCGTGGCTTTTTGCTTTCCTGAACCTTCGCCAAACATCCTCGTCGTTGATGACGAGCGGATGATTCGCTGGACGCTTCGTGCCGCATTCGAAGATGCAGGTGGTGTTGTCGAAGAAGCCGCTGACCTTGCCGAGGCGCGCGAAAAACTCACAACGGGCTGGCCCGACCTTTTGGTCCTTGACCTCAAGTTGCCCGATGGGTCAGGCATGGATTTGCTCGCCGAAATTAAGGTGCAAGACGCACACCTTCCCGTCCTTATTATTACGGCTTTTGGGTCGCTCAAGGGCGCGGTTGTTGCGATGCAGGCGGGTGCTTTTGATTACTTAGCTAAACCTTTTGAGCTTGATGATTTGTTGTTAAAGGCAAGCCGTGCTTTAGAGCAGCGTCGATTGCGGCAAGGCAAGTTGCTACAAAGTCGAGATACTCCCTTTTCATGGCCCGTTGCAGAATCGCCCGCAAGCCGCAAGGTCTTGACCTTGCTTCAAAAGGTGGGGCGCGCAGGGGCAAGCTCGGTCTTGCTTAGTGGTGAAAGCGGCACAGGCAAGGGTTTGGCCGCACGCACGCTTCATGCTTCTGCTGTTGGCGGCGACGATACTCCTTTTGTACCGGTATCTTGTACTTCCATTACGGAAACCCTTCTTGAGTCTGAGCTGTTTGGGCACGAAAAAGGGGCGTTTACAGATGCCAAAGAAAGCAAAATTGGCCTTGCCGAATTGGCTGCTGGCGGCACCTTGTTCCTTGACGAAATTGGTGATTTGCCACCCGCAATGCAGGCTAAATTACTGACGCTTCTCGAAGACCGGGTTTTTCGTCGCGTGGGTGGCACGCGCGAAATTTCGCTCAAGGCCCGTGTCGTTACTGCAACGCATCGCAATCTTGAGCTCGAAGTGCAACGCGGCAATTTCCGCCAAGATTTGTTTTTCCGGCTCAAAGTCGTGCCGATTGAGATTCCGCCGCTGCGTCATCGTCTCGAAGATATTCGGCCATTGGCAGAGTTCTTTCTGACCACATTTCAGCGTGAGTTGGGCTCGTCCGTGAGCTCTTTCCATGAAGAGGCGCTAATGGCTCTTGACGCATATGCTTGGCCTGGCAATGTCAGAGAATTGCGCAATTCAATCGAGCGTGCTGTTTTGCTCTGCGGTGGCAACCAAATCTTACTCGAAGATTTGCCTCCAGAAATTGCAGATATTGGCATGGGGCAGCTTCCATCAGGGGCACTTTCTTCTGACGGAGGTCCCACTCGCCCTGATGGGCTTTTGTCGTTGCCCGAAGTTGGGGTCGATCTGACTCGACAAGAAAAGGCATGGGTCGAAGATGCCCTTGAGCGAGCCGGAGGCAATCGCACACAAGCTGCGAAATGGCTCGGTCTATCGCGAGATCAAATTCGCTACCGCATCGAAAAGTTCGATCTTAAAGGCTAGTTTTTTTGGGCGCGGCGAGGGGTAGCTGCAATTTGAAACGCGCGCCATCTTTGGCTGAGTCTGGCTTAACTATGTAGAGATGGCCACCCAATGACGCCAAGTGTCTGCGGCAAATCGCTAGGCCTAACCCCGACCCACGCGTCTTTGTTGTGAAAAAAGGCTCAAGTATTTTTTCGCGGATCTCTTCCGGAATGCCAGGGCCATCATCTTCAAAGAAAAGTGTGGCTTGCCCCTTTTCGATGCTTAGGCGCAATTGGATATCCAAGTGGCCCTCTTTCGATTCGCGCGCATTCTCGAATAGGTTGCGCAAAACTTGCCCCAAGAGCATGCCGTCTAAATTCACGAGTGCGGCTTGTTCGGCACGGAAAGCCATAGAAACTTCACGCTGGGTTGCTTCGCGTTCCATTTGAGCAAGCCAGTCAACGACCCACTCGTCGAGTTGGGTTAAATTCTTTTGAGCACTTGCGGGGCGGCCAAATCGCAAGAGATCTGTAACGAGATGATCCATTCGGCCAATTTCGAGACCGATTTGCTCAAAGACATCTTCTTCTTCCGACCCTTTTTCTGCACGCCTTCGTAAAATTTGCAAAGCACCATGAATTCCGGCCAGGGGGTTTCGGACCTCATGGGCAATTTGCGAGGCCAACTCACCAATTTGCCCAAGGTGCTTGGCCTCATCAAGCTCATCGTGAAGGCGCTCCCAGTCAGTGATATCACGAAGAATTACGCCCCAGCCAACAGTTGTGCCTTGTGCGGAAACCATCCGTGTGCGAGATAGCGAAATCGTGAGGATGCGCCCGTCACGGGTGAGGCGCTTGGTGACATAATTTTTTAATGCCCCAGTGATTTCGGTTTCTGCACTGATTCGATCCAGCTCGCCGGCGGCCAATAAATCGCGCGGAACGAGCAGGTCGAAGTAACTGCCATTGGCCTCTTCGGCGGTGTAACCAAAAAGATCTTCCGCACCTTGATTCCAATAGCGAATCGTGTGCCGCGTATCGACAAACATAATCGCATCGGGGCTCATGTCAGTCATTTGAGCGAGAAGCTTCGGGTTCAGCTGACCATGTTCGGGCAGATGAAAGGGTTGAGGGTCGCGAGGGGGGGGCATGCGTGTGGGGGAAGCACTCTTGGCTTCCCATCAATCTACGGGATGATTAGACTGCGGCATAGTCTAAGACTGAACACCCCCCATGCGCATCCTTCTCATTGGTTCCGGCGGTCGCGAGCATTCACTTGCTTGGAAAATCGCTCAATCCCCCCTTCTCGAGCAACTTTGGGTTGCCCCAGGCAATCCCGGCACGGCGCTTCATGGCACCAATGTCGATTTCGATGTTTCTAATTCAGCGGCCGTTGTGGCCTTTGCGAAAGAACACGAGGTTTCTTTGACGGTTATTGGCCCTGAGGTGCCTCTAGTCGCTGGCCTTGCTGACGACCTCCGCGATGCGGGCATTCTGGTCTTTGGCCCATCTAAGGCAGCAGCCGAGCTTGAGGGCTCAAAGGCCTACTGCAAAGAGGTGATGTCGCGTCATCGCATCCCTACGGGCGGGCATCGTTTGTTTCGCAATGTAAGCGCGGCTATTAGCTATCTCGAAAGTGATTTGCGATACCCCGTTGTTGTTAAAGCTTCTGGCCTAGCCGCTGGCAAAGGCGTGGTTATTGCCGAAAGCCCTGAAGTCGCAAAAGAGGCCGTCCGCAATATGATTGAGCGCAAGGCCTTTGGCGACGCCGGAGATGTCGTCCTAGTCGAAGAATTTATCAATGGCTACGAGACGAGTGCATTTTGTCTCACCGACGGCAAGACCTTTATTCCACTCGAGACATGTCAAGACCACAAGGCCTTGCTCGACGGGGGTAAAGGGCCGAATACGGGTGGTATGGGGGTGATTAGCCCTAATGCTAAAATTTCCGATCGCATGCATGAAGCCATTGAGCGCGAGGTTATGTTGCCGACCCTACACGGCATGAATCATGAAGGCCGACGCTTTCAAGGTGTCTTGTTTGCGGGCCTGATGATGACTGCCGTTGGCCCTAAAGTCCTTGAATACAATGTGCGTTTTGGCGACCCTGAGTGTCAGGTTTTGATGATGCGCTTTCAGTCTGATTTGGTGCCATACCTTGAGGCCTGCGCCAACGGCACTCTAGAAGAACTTGAAGCTCCAATCTGGGATTCACGCGCTGCTTGTTCCGTTGTTTTAGCTTCCGAAGGCTACCCAGCGGCTTACAAAACGGCCATCCCTATTTCGGGCATTGATGCAATCGAGCAAGATGAGACGCTTCAGGTCTTCCATGCTGGCACGGCTTTAGATCGCAAAGGGCAACTTATCACCACTGGTGGTCGCGTTTTAGCGGTTACAGCCCTTGGCGAAACGATGGGTGAGGCGCGCGACCGTGCCTATGCTGCTTGCGATGCGATTGAGTTCGAGGGCAAGACCCTTCGTCGTGATATTGGCCGCGCGGCTGCAGATTCTTTTCATCACGCCAAATGAAACCCGCAGCCGCACGCCGCAGATTTGAGCTTTTCCTGAAAGAGCGGAAGCTGCGTGTGACGCAACAGCGACTCGACATCCTTGATTTGGCGTGGGAAACGCACGACCATTTTTCGGCTGAACAGATGTTTGGTTGGGCGCGAGTCCGCAATGCACATGCATCAAGAGCAACGGTCTATCGCACCTTAAATCTAATGCTCGAGGGGCGTTTCCTGTCTTCCTTTGAGGCAAGCAGTGGTGCAGCTTTGTTTGAGCATGCGCTTGGGCACAATCACCACGACCATATTTTATGCCTTAAATGTGGCAAAATTGAAGAGTTCCATTGCGACGCAATTGAAAAACTTCAAGAACAGGAAGCCCAACGATTAGGCTTCCAGCTTGTTGATCATGCCCTCATTCTTGAGGGGCATTGTGCAAGTTGCAGCTCTACAGACGAGCTGTAATTTCATCCGCCACATATTCGGCGAGATCGCCGCGGCCGCGCACATAAAGCTCGCGTGCTACAACTTTGAGCTCACAGTAGTCAGGAGTCTTAGGCATCAAGAAAATCTGAATGATGTATTCGACGCCTTCGCGGCTGTATTGGATTTTCATGACCTTGATCTCAAGGTCTTCTTCGGCTTGCTCTTGCGCCACGGCTTTGGCCGCAGCGAAAACGCGCTCAGCAGAGTGCTTGAGCAGGACCTGGCCGCGGTCGTCGGCGTATTCGTCTTGAGCCCAGAGCCCAACAGCCGCGCCGGCTCCAGCGATGATGATCGCGCTACAGGATGAAGCGAGAAGGAGAGCAGAAAAAGCGAGTAGAAGTGTTTTGATGCGCATGGCAGAAACCTAGTTGTGGTTGTTGGGAGTGTATCAGCCCAAGTAGCGGTCTAAAAGCCCGCGGAAAAATTGAAGCCCTTCTGAGCCGTCACCCCAAGCACCTGCTCCACGGTCGGGCAGATGAAGTCGGGATAGATTGCGCTCGGGATGGGGCATGAGGCCCAAGATGCGGCCAGATTGGGAAACTAAGCCAGCAATGGCACCGATGGAGCCATTGGGGCAGTCAGGGAAAGCTTGGGTCACTTGCCCCTGCGCATCGCAATAGCGAAACGCAACGCAACCCTCAGCTTCAAGGCGGCGTAGATCAACCTCTGGCACCCCAAGCACGAGCTTGCCTTCCGCGTGAGCGCTTGGGGCTGGAAGAACCGAACCTGCAGGGAGGATGTGCGCAATCGCTGGCTCAACTTTCAAGCGAGTCCAGCGGCACTCGAAATGGTGGGTGTCGTTCCAGGTGAGCGAAACTTTCATGTCAGGCAAAGCCGGCAGAAGCCCAGCCTTAACCATAATCTGGAAGCCATTGCAGGGGCCAAAAACAGTACCACCTCGCTCATGGAAATCAGCAAGCTCTCCGCCCAGGAATTTTTCGACTTCAAGCGCCAAAATGCGGCCCGCGCCAAGGTCGTCTCCGTAAGTGAAGCCCCCAGGAATTGCGAATACATCAAAGTCTCGCAAGGCAGCGGGGTTTTGCATTAAAACGCGGATGTGCATTTCAGTGACAACCGCCCCCGCAGATTCAAAGGCAAATCGAAGCTCGCGGTCGCAGTTTACGCCGGCAGCAAAAAGTTGGAGGACGCGGGGTTTCATGCTGAGGTACCGTTAGCGCGCAATAGCGTCGGGATGTCAAAAGCGGCGAGTGGTAAATCACCCGAGCGCAAAAGGAGGGAAGCTGAATCTGTAACTTCACCGACCCAGGCAATCGGCAGGTCTGCGAAGCGCTGTGCAAATGAATCAACTTGGTCGGCGGATACCTCAACTAAGAACCGTGTCGGGCCCTCGGTGAATAGGCGCGCCAAGTGATTGGTCGAGGTGCATGGCACTTGGGAAAGGTCAAGGTCAATACCCAAGCGGGTAGTGCCAAGCAGCATTTCAGCAGCGGCAACGGCCAAGCCTCCTTCGGAGAGATCATGGCAAGAGGCCATTTCGCAAGCTTGACTCGCGGCGTAAATCGCTCGGAAAACCGAAGGTGCCTCAGCGAGGTCGGGCCTAGGCACTGTGGAGTCTGGCAGCCCAAGCAAATCGCTTGCGACAGAGCCGCCGCCATCAGGCGTCGTATGGCCAATCAAAGCCAAGCGATTGCCCGGTTTGCGGACAGGGGCATCGAGAGCTTTAGCGCAGTCTTTCACGACAGCCATCGCGGTGCAAAGAAGCGTCGGCGGGATGGCCTTTTCTTGGTCACCCACGCGGTACTCGTTGTTTAGAGAATCTTTGCCTGACACAAAAGGAGTGCCGTAAGCCAAGGCAACATCAAGGCAAGCCTCAGCCGCCAAAACAAGGCTGCCGAAGCGATCTGGTTTGCGGCAGTCTCCCCAGCAAAAGTTGTCGAGGATGGCGCAGCGGTCAGGATTGCCGCCCGCAGCGACGACATTACGCATGGCCTCGTCGATGGCGCAGGCCGTGCCGGCATAAGGGTCAATCTCGGAAGGGCGCGGAGCAATGCCGCAACCAAGCGCGACTCCTTCTGGTCGAGAGAGCGAGGGTTGAATAACCGAGCCGTCGCCAGGAGTATGGCCCGTCTCGCCCTGGTAAGGCTTGACGACCGTGCCGCCCTGGACCTCATGGTCGTATTGCCGCACGACCCATTCTTTGGTCGCGACTTGTGGATGCCCCAAAACTTGAATCAGCAAATCAGCAATCGCATCGCCATTTAGCTGAGGCCATGGTGTCGAGAGTGGGTCAGGACGCTGCCAAGTGGCCTCGCGAAGTGGTTGCGGGACGCCTCCGTGCAAAAACTCCATGGGCATATTGGCGACTTCTTCGCCATGCCAAGTAAGTCGCAGCATGTGGTCGTCGGTGAACTTGCCGAGCACGCAGCATTCGACCTCGTGCTCATCGCAGATGGTTTGGAAGGCCGCCAACTTGTCTGGCGGAATCGAAAAGACCATGCGCTCTTGGGCCTCGGAGATCCAGATTTCCCAGTAGGACAGCCCTGGGTATTTTAGAGGTGCTTGTGAGAGCTCGACATCCGCACCGCATTCTTCGCCCATCTCGCCTACGGCGGATGAAAAGCCACCCGCGCCGCAATCTGTGGTTGCCGAGTAGAGCCGCTGGTCACGAGCGAACATCATCACATCAAGAACCTTTTTCTCGGTGATTGGGTCGCCGATCTGAACGCTAGCCGCATCTAAAGTTTCGCTCTCTTCGTGCAAAGCTTCCGAAGAAAAAGTTGCCCCATGGATGCCGTCGCGCCCTGTGCGACCGCCAATCGCGACAATGTGGTCGCCAGGCATGGTTTCTTTGTCGACGCAATCGCGCGGAATCTCGCCAATGCAGCCTGCAAAGACTAGAGGGTTGGCCGTGTAGCCTGGGTGGCGAATGACTGTGCCGCAAACGGTCGGAATGCCCATGCGGTTGCCGTAATCGCGCACACCTGCAATGACTCCATCAAGGATGCGGTCTGGGTGCATCGTGCCCGGGGGCAGGTCGCCAGCATCATCACCACTTAGCCCAACGCAAAATACATCGGTCGCAGCGAATGGCCGCGCGCCCAAGCCAGTGCCCAAAATATCGCGAATCACGCCGCCAATCCCAGTGCCCGCACCACCGTATGGGTCTAGGGCAGAAGGGTGGTTGTGAGTCTCAACTTTAATCGCCACACCATTGTCTGGCGTCAATTCAATTACGCCAGCGTTGTCTTTAAAAACTGACCAACACCACTCTTTGTCAAGTTGCTCAGTCGCCGCAAAGACCGTCTCTTTTAGTAAGTTGCTGTATGTGCGCTCTTCGGTGATTTCGCCAGCGGCATTGCTGATGCGCAACCGAACAGGGCCCGTGAGCGTTTTGTGCTTGCAGTGCTCAGACCAAGTCTGCGCCAAAGTCTCTAACTCAACATCTGTCGGCTCGCGGTCAGCTTGAAGATAAAAATCACGGATGGCCTGCATCTCATCAACCGTCAAAGCCAAACTCATGCCCACCGAAACCTCAAGCAATTGCGAATCGCTCAGCTCGCGGATAGCAACCTCGACTCGCTCACCGCGACGGGTGCCTGGGTGGGGGTGAATACCAAAAGCAGATTCGGCAAGTGAGACCTCTTCGATGACAGGGTTAGCCAACGCCCGCGTCGCGGCTTTGAGGAAGTCCGCGCTATCGACCGCGTCACTAGTACGGAAAAAACGGTAGGTCTCTAAAGTGCTACCTTGAGGCAACTGCACGCCAACGAGGGGCAAGGAGCGCTCTGCACTCGCGGCTTCTGGGTCAGAAACGCCAGCCATGCGGCGGACGACAACCTGGAGCCCAGCATCGTCTGAAGTTGTGCCGGGTGCCAAAATCCTGATGGATTCGGTCACGGCATCGGCAAATAATCGATTCGCAGCCAGGGCCACATCGGCCTCGGGTAAATCAGCAGGCAGGAGGTATCCTCGACCAGATCGGAGGCTCTTGAGAGAGAGCCCACGAGCCTGCAGGGCGGAAAGAGCAGAGTCGCCAACAGGGTCGGGACGGTCTATCCGAAGTTCAAGTTCTACGCGCCAGGCGTCAATTTGGGTTTCCATGGTGGTCTCCGACCGGGTTTAGAGGGTATCCTAGTGACTCGAGGGCACGGCTTCCATGCCCCGCACCTGTCATGGCTAAAAAGAAAACGAAAACTTCCTCTCCAGCTGCCCTTCCATTCGAGCAGCCCATCGAGGATGTCCGTTCGCGCCTTACCGAGCTTGAAGAGCTTGCGGCGCAGACTACGCATGATCTCAGCGAAGAGCTTGCTTTTTACCGTGAGCGACTCGAGCGTTTGACCAATGAGATTTATTCTGAGTTGTCATCCTGGAACCGAGTGCAAGTGGCGCGGCATCCGAATCGTCCACTTACAACCGACTATATTTCAAACATTTGCGACGATTGGGTTGAGTTGTTTGGTGATGGTGTCTTTGGCGATGACTCCGCGATGGCCACGGGCTTGGCCACGATTGGGCGCCACAAGGTCTTGCTGATTGGCCAACGGAAGGGCCGCGACACCAAAGAGCGCTTGGCCTGTAATTTTGGTTCCGCTCACCCCGAAGGCTATCGCAAGGCATTGCGCAAAATGAAAATGGCGGAACGGATGGGTTTGCCGATTGTTTGCCTCATCAATACCCCCGGTGCTTACCCGGGTGTCGCTGCAGAAGAGCGTGGGCAAGCGCGAGCAATTGCAGAAAACATTCACGAGATGTTCGGGCTGAAAGTGCCAATCGTCTGTCTCGTAATCGGTGAAGGCGGCTCAGGTGGTGCGTTGGGCATTGCCATCGGCGACAAGGTTGCCATGATGGAAAATGCATGGTATTCCGTGATTTCACCCGAAGGCTGTGCTTCGATCCTGTGGCATTCGGCCGAGGGCAAAGAAAAAGCAGCCGAGGCTCTGAAATTAACAGCAAGTGATTTGCTTGGCTTTGGGATCGTCGATGAAGTCGTCCCAGAGCCGGTGGGGGGCGCCCATGCTCACCCCAAAGATGCGATGCAAATCGTAAAGGGCAAGATTGAATCTTGGCTTGACGAGCTCCTTGCGATGCCAGCTGACCTGATGCTTGAGGCGCGTTACCAAAAGTTTAGGCACATTGCGCAAGTTCAAAGTTCGGTTGAGAGCCAAGCCCTTGGTGCGGCCAGTCACCGTGGGGTCGATACTCCCGCCTCTCGCCTAGCTTCGCCGAGTGAAATTCACGGTGAGGGCTGATGGCAAAGGAATCTGGATTTCCTACTAACCCTGCTGGGGGCTCGCGCGTAAGCAAAGGCCACACCATGGGTAGCTCCGCATTCAAACTCGTTTCTCCTGCCGCCACCAAGGCTTCCTTGGCTGACGGCGTTTTAGCTGACATCGAGCCCGTTGAGCACGGCTGGGCTTCTCTTTCTGATGAAGAGTTGATGGCCCTGACTTGCAAAGGCGAGCGAGACGCCTTCCGCCTTTTGGTTGAGCGTTATGAACTTCGAGCCTTGCATACTGCTCGCGGCATTTTGCGTCGTACTGAAGTGGCGCGCGAGGCCGTCCAAGAGGCCTTTCTTAAAGTTTATGCAAATCGTGACAAATTCGATGGCAAGCGTAAATTTCCCACTTGGTTTTTCCGCATTCTGCGTAATCATTGCGTAGATACTTTGCGTCGCCTCAAACCTGGCACTCCGCATGGCGCAGGTGAGTTGTTAGGGGATTGGGGCGCAACTGAGCCAGGGCCTGTTGCTGCGGTTAGCGCGCGCGAGCGCCGAGTGTTGGTGCGCCGCATTCTTGAGGCCTTACCGAATTCTTTCCGAGAGGTCCTCGCCATGCGCGATCTTGAGGGCATGTCGTGCGGCGATATCGCTGATGCCGTAGGCACGACAGCAGGCACGGTTCGCTGGCGTCTTCACCATGCGCGCAAACTTTTCCGCGAGCACTGGGAGCGTCAGCTAGGCGCAGAAGAAGGGAGCGATTTAATATGAGCTGCGAAGAGATCCTGTCCTTTTTACCCCTTCACATTGGTGGGGATTTAACTCTAGACGAGTCTGCCTCAGTTGAGGCTCATCTTAAGGGCTGCAATAGTTGCTCGGCTGAAATGGATGCCTATCAGCTTTCTTTTGATGAAATGCAAATCCAAGCTCTTCTTGAGCCAGCTCGGTGCGGCCTCTGGGCTGACCTCGAGCCGCGCCTTGATGCTGCCGACGCAATCGCTTCTTTGCGAGTGTCTTTGTGGCGACGCATGTCGGTTTGGCTACCTGCCGTCGCCGCCGTAATGGCCGTTGCCATGGGGCTTCGTCTATTGCTCCCTGATTTTGGTCAAACTTTCGCTCCTATTCGCTTAGATGAAACTGCGATTGCAGCCAATACGGCTGATGAAATCGGCGCAACTTCAGCCACTGCAGCAGGGTCTCTGGTTGAGGTCCCCGATGCTGAACTAGATCAATTTCTCCTTGAAAATGGTGCTTATTTGCGTGGTGCGCAAAGAAGCCCATTGGCTGAGGGCGATGCCGTCCCAGTATCGGTTCGTCGTCGGCGCTTTTAGTTTTTGAGATGACTCCTCTCTTGATTTGTCTGAGCGCGTGGCTTTGCCTTGCGCAGCCACAAGAGGGGCTTCAGCCAATTGATTCGACTAAACCCGGCTGGATTCAGCCAGAGGCAGAGCTCAAACTGCCTGGTGAGTTTGTCATGACAGTCGGTTTTAGCGCGCTGGGCGCAATGGAAGACGAATTGGTGCAGCTCTATGCGGGCTTGCATCCTTCCGTTGTGCAGGTCCGCTATGTAATTGCGCCTCAACCTGAAGCCCCCGATGTCGAAGTCAAAACGGTTTTAGTTTCAGGTGTCGTGATGGGGCATGCTGGTTTTATTCTTGCACCTGGCCCCATGAGCCATCGTTTCAACTCGGCCGAGGTGGTTCGATTTGACGGCAAGGTCTTCCCCGCTGAGCGGGTTGGCTATGACGAGACATATGGCTTTGTCCTATTGCGGGCAGCAAAGCTTGGCTTGGTTGGGCCACAGATTTCCCCTGAGTCTGAGCAGAGAGTTGGGCATGTTTTGGTTTCACTAGGCAACGCCTTTGCTCTGGGTAGCAGCTTGGGTTTGGGCTTTATTTCCGGCTTTGACCGCAAAGACGGCAATCGAGAAGGTTTGCTTCAAGTCACAAACGAGCTCAACCCTGGTGATGGCGGTGGTCTTCTCGCCGACCGTCACGGTCGTTTGGTGGGGTTATTCTTGTCGTCGTCATCCGTCACTTTTGCGGTACCCGCCGGCCGCCTTCTTGATGCGTTTCCGCATCAGTTAGGGCATCTTCTCCCTGGGCGCCGCCAGCTCGGTGTGCTCTTGCAAATCCGACACCGCGAAGGGCAAGCTCAAGCAACCTTGCTGGTCGAAGAAGTTGAGCCCGGGCTAGCCGCAGCTCAAGCAGGCGTATTGCCGGGCGATGTTCTACTCGGCCTTGCCGGCATCGATTTCTTGCCCAAGTTTAAGGCTGACGAGCCGCAATCGCAGTCCGGCGAGGCTCTACTCGCACACTTGCAGCACACAATCCAAAATTCGTCATCGCACACCCAAATTCGCGTCTTGCGAGGCGGGCTTGTGCGCGTATTGCCAATTCATTTCAATCGTTAGTTTCGGTCAAGATTCGCAGCGCTTGTTGCATGTATTTTGAATCTTGCTCTAGGTTTGAAACGCGCACAAAAGACTTGAGGTGGCCGAGGGCATCGACTCGCTTTCCTTGCTCGTAGAGGCTCATCCCGAGACCAAAATAAGCTTCAGCGCTTTCAGGATTTAGGCGCAACACGAAGCGATATTCACTTTGCTCCGCCTGAGGGTTGCCTTGCCGTTTAAAAATGGCGGCACGCGCATGACGGACGCTAATCTCATGCTGCATGTCTTCAAGTAAATCTGCTCGAAGCTTTTGCTCCTGCGCTAGGTTTAAGGAAGTATTCGTGGCAAGTTCTCGATTCTTATAGGTTTTAGATTCGAGAAGAATTTCTAAAATCCGGTTGAGCTGCTCAAGAGCGATCTCGTCATGGCCCATCAAGGAATGCGTCATAGCCGCCATTTGGAGGCCTTGCAAGAATTCGGGTGCTTCCAGCAGGGCGACATCTAGAAGGACGAGAGCTTCTTGCCAGTGCTCGAAAGCAATGGCGTCTTGCTTTAGGTGCTGCACTCGCATTTCTTCGCGCCTATTCGGGTCAGACTCAGGGTAGGCCCGAATCGCCTGCTGAATGCTCAAGGAGTCGTCCCGCAGATAAACACCATAGCGCTGATGAAACTCAGCTAAGGAAAAAGCGGTGCGATAGTTTGGATCGAGAGCGTAAGCCTTTTCAAGAAAGGGGCGAGCGTCGACAATTTTGCCGAGAGAACGCATCTCGAGGAGGGCCCGGCCGAATGTGTGGTTTAGCATCGGGTCTTCTGGATCGATGGCCAACCCTCTTGCAGCCTGCTGCCGGCAAGATTCAAAACGCTTGGCCTCGTAATAAATCTGAGCGCGGTTTTTATAGGCCTCAAGTAGTTGCACCTCTTGGTCTTCTAAGCCCCCGCAACTGGGGATCATGGCGAAGAATGGGAGGGTTGAGAGGAGGATGAGGGCGGGTCGCATCATGGGCATCTTAAAGATTATGGGGAAAGCGCGGATGCGCTTTCCCCATGAAGTCGTGAATTGGAGCTCGGTTACTCGTTATCCCAAACCCAAGGGGTGGAAATTGGTGCCCAGTCTTCTAGGCCTTCTGGGAAGAAAATGCCCAATTCGCGAGTTGCGCTCTCAGAGGAGTCTGACCCATGCAAGAGATTGAAAGATTTTGAGCATCCGTAATCGCCACGGATAGTGCCGGCTTCCGCCTCGATACCAAAAGTCTTGCCCATCATGCGCCGCGCTACGGCAACGGCATCAGGGCCGCGCAAAGCCATGGCGATAATCGGGGAGCCTGTCATGAAGCCAACGAGGCCTTCGTAGAAAGGCTTGCCAATATGCTCGGCGTAATGCTTGGCAGCAACTTCTTGGCTCATGCGCATGAGGCGCATACCGACTAATTGAAGGCCCTTGTTCTCGAAGCGAGCAAGGATTTGGCCGACGAGCCCACGGTGCAGGGCGTCTGGCTTGAAGAGAATGAGTGTAGTTTCCACGGTTTTTGGGTGAGAGGGAGGTTGGTTAAGACGGAGAGGATACGACCTTGGCAAAGGAATCGCCATAGTTACGGTTGATTGAGCCCGGAAAGTGTTTAGAATGTCCGCCCGATTCCACTCCAGCTCTCCTTAGTGCTGATGTGTTGTCGCTCTTTCCCTCATTCGATAGGAAATGGCTTCCCCCCAACAGGACGACTCTTCCCGGAAAACGCCTTCAAACCCTTCAGCTGATTACGTCCGCTACTCGGGTATTGGGGTTCAGTTCGCCGCCACGATGGGCTTCTTTGCCTATATTGGTTACCGGATTGACCTTTGGCTTGGTCTTTTGACCGTTTTCCCGGTCTTTCTGATAGCCGGAGTTTTTCTCGGAATGGCGCTTGGTATTTACCGACTTAAGCTCCAGTTCGATACGCCCAAAAGCGATCGTGAATCCGAATCATGAAACTCCTTCTGCTTGCCCTTACTTTTCTGCCCTTGCTCTCAAAGCCTTTTTGGCCTGAGCTGTGGTGGTCGGGTTTGTCTGCAGGCTGGGTGTCTGCCATGGCCCTAGAGCTTCTGACGCATTTTCGTCGTCAGCGCGCTTTTGAGCCCGATGCGCCTCCCCAGGCATGGCTTTCTGCCATCGTGGGCGGTTTTCTGGCCAAGCTAGTGGTCCTCCTTGCAGTCGCGGTTGTTGGTGCTCGCTTTAGCACTCATCATGTTCCTGCATTCCTCTTCTCCTTTCTCGCCGCCATGGCACTAGGGGAAGCCCTCTCCCTGACGGCTCTTGCCCGTCTCCCTCGTCTCGTCGCTAACGAGACTGACTCCCCAACTCCACGATCTTCGTGAGCCTTCTCCCGACACTCTTCGCAGCTGCGTCCACTTCAGGTGGCGGCGGCCACGCTGTTGATCCGACCAAGCCATTTGATGCACTGTTCGGTCATGTGGTGCCCCATGCGGTTGAGGGGCTAACTCTCTTCGGGATGCAAGTCTGGAATATCCAGATTTTTCAAGTCCTTTCCATCCTGCTGATTTTTGTGGCCTTTGCCGGTGTCGCCCGTGCAGTCCGCAATGGCACTGGTGGTAAGCGAGCCAAGATAGCAGCAGGTTTTGTTGATTACATCGTCGAAGACATGATCGTGCCCAATATTCACGAGCGCAAGCACGCGCGCGCGTTGGCACCTTTGTTCTTGTCTTTCTTTTTCTTCATTCTCTTTATGAATCTGTTTGGCCTCGTCCCTTTCGGCGCGACGGCTACAGCATCGGTCTATGTCCCCGCCGCTATGGCCGGGCTGACTTTCCTCGTCATGCTGCTCGGCGGCATGATCGTGCAGGGCCCAATTAAGTTCTGGGTAAACCTGCTGCCCCATGGCCTTCCGGCCTGGTTAATTCCGTTAATGTTTGTCGTTGAGTTGATTGGCTTATGTGTTAAGCCTTTTGCCTTGATGGTGCGTTTGACGGCCAACATGGTAGGGGGGCACCTCGTGCTGCTCTCTTTCATGGGTCTGATGTTCTTCTTCGGCTATGGTTCTCCCATGGCTGGGTGGGCAGTCGCGCCAGCTTCAATTGGCATGGCTGTTTTCATCATGATCATCGAGGGCTTTGTTGCCCTTTTGCAGGCGTATATTTTTACCCTGCTGTCCATCATTTTCGTGGGCGCAAGCCTGCATCCGGATCACTAACGATCCCAACCCCGCAATACCTGAGACTCGCAAGATGCTCGAAATCGTACAACCTGTCATTGAGGCCGCCGCCTCCGCTCCACTCATCCCTGTTTCTGTCGGTGCAGGCCTCGCCATTATTGGTGCTGGCATGGGCATTGGCAAAATCGGTTCTTCTGCCAACGAAGCTATCGCTCGTCAGCCAGAAGCCGCCGGTGACATCAAAGGCAACGCACTCATCCTCTCCGCACTCATTGAGGGTGCCACGCTGTTCGCAGTTGTGGTTGCTCTTCTCGCCACTATTTAGTGGTTTGAGTTGCTCTCGCGGGGCGACCGGCTCACTCCTTCGTGGGTGAGCCGAAACTCAACCCGCAGTCAATCAACCGGAGACGCACATGATGCCACTCCTTTACTTTGCCGCTCTCGCCCTTCCTAGTGAAGAGGCTGAAGGGGGATTGGATTTTTTCAATGTTGGCCAATCGGCCACCATCTGGACCATCCTAATCTTTCTCCTCAGCTTCCCGCTCATGTGGAAAGTCGTTTTTGGTCCTATCGTAAAAGCTCTCGAATCCCGCGAAAATGCGGCTCGCGATGCCGCTCGGTCCGCTGAAACGGCCCGTGAGGATACCGAGCGTCTGATGCAATCCGCGAAAACCGAAGCAGAATCCGCAATGCGAGAGTCTCGCGAATTGCTTAAAGCTGAAAAAGTTAAGGCAGCTGAATTGGGCGAGAAATTGCGCAATGAAGCCCGTGCCGAAGCTGAGCTTGAGCGCGCGCGAGCACAAGAAGAACTCGAACGCACCCTCGCGGCTGCCAGAGAGACTCTTCGTCGCGAAGCCGTTTCTCTTGGCGTAGAAGTCGCCGAGAAAGTCATCGTGCGTGAATTCACGGGTGATGATCAGAAACGCCTTGTCTCTGACTTCTCTAAAGAGGTCGGTGCCTAATTATGGGTGATGTCGTCTTGACCACAGCCGTTGCTCGCCGCTATGCGCGGGCTTTCTTTCAGGCCGCACTTGGTGCCGATGAGCTTGAGCAAGCGTTCGCTGACATTGAGGTCTTGACCTCAGTTGTGGCGGACAAACAGGTTTCGGCCTGGTTGCTTGATCCTCGCGCCGGAGAGTCTCGCAAGCGCGATGCGCTTTTGCGTGCCATGAAAGATACCGGTCGGCATTTCGTCAACCTACTCAACATGCTTGAGCGCCGCAATCGTTTGGCGGTCCTCACGCAACTCCCTGCCGCATTCCTCGTCTTGCACGACGAGCATCATGGTCGCCAACGCGGCCTGCTTGAAACCGCGCTCCCTCTCATCGAGGGCGAAAAAGAGGCCTTAGAGGCTTCCTTTTCTGCGTCGACAGGCAAGCAAGTCTCTCTTGAGGTTCGCCAAGATGCTTCTCTGTTAGGTGGTGTTCGCGTCACGCTTGCCGGAACGCGTTACGACGGCACAGCTCGCGCACGGCTTAATGCCGCACGCAAGCGTCTCCAAGAAGTCGAGCTCAACATTGGTTGAGCCAAAACAAATTCATAAAAATGGAACTGCAACCCTCTGAAGTCACTTCAGTCCTAAAAAAGGAAATCGAAGGCTTTGAGTCCTCTGCATCGACTGAAAAAGTCGGTCAGGTCCTACAAGTTGGCGACGGTGTCGCTCGCGTGTACGGTCTCGATCAATGCATGATGTCTGAGCTCGTTGAATTCCCCGATGGCGTGATGGGCATGGCCCTCAACCTCGAGGAAGACAATGTAGGCTGCGTGCTTCTCGGCGACGCTTCTTCTGTAAAAGAAGGCGACACCGTTAAGAGCACAGGCCGTATTATTTCTGTGCCGACTGGCCTCGCCATGATTGGTCGCGTTGTCGATGCGCTTGGAAACCCGCTTGATGGGAAAGGCGCGATCGATACGACCGATGCCGACCTCCGGCCGATTGAGCAGCCTGCTCCTTCTGTGATTGAGCGCGAGCCTGTTTCTCAGCCGATGGCCACGGGCATCAAGGCGCTTGACGCCATGATTCCTGTTGGGCGAGGTCAGCGCGAGTTGATTATTGGCGACCGTCAGACGGGTAAGACCGCTTTGATCGTTGACGCCATCATCAACCAGAAATCGACTGGTGGGGGTGATCCAACTCATCCTGATCAGGTGATTTGTGTTTATAACGCAATTGGGCAAAAGCAGTCAACTGTAGTTGATGTTCAGCTGAAACTTCAAGCTGCCGGCGCGATGGCATACACCATCATCGTCAATGCATCTGCTGACCACGAGGCTTCTATGCAATTCTTGTCGCCATACGCCGCGACAGCAATGGCCGAGCGTTTCCGTGATGCCGGCCGCCATGTCTTGATTGCTTACGATGACCTTACGAAGCAGGCCTACGCCTATCGTCAGGTGATGTTGCTCCTGCGTCGTCCTCCAGGCCGCGAGGCATACCCAGGTGACATTTTCAACTTGCACTCACGCCTCCTTGAGCGTTCAGCCAAATTGTCTGTCAACGCTCCAGATTTAAACTCACGCTTCGAAAAAGGCGGTGGTTCACTCACGGCTCTTCCAGTCGTTGAGACTCAAGAGGGCGATGTCTCGGCCTACATTCCGACCAATGTGATTTCGATCACTGACGGTCAGATTTTCCTCGAGGCTAACCTTTTCTATTCGGGTATCCGGCCTGCTGTAAACGTTGGTATTTCGGTGTCTCGTGTAGGCGGTGCAGCTCAAACGCCAGCCATGAAAAAGGTTGCTGGTGGTTTGCGCATCAACTTGGCGCAGTTCCGCGAGCTTGAAGCTTTTGCTCAGTTCGGTTCTGACCTAGATGAGGCGACTCAACAGTCACTCAGCCGTGGTGCGCGATTGGTCGAGTTGCTTAAGCAGGGCCAATATGTCCCAATGAGCAATGCGGCACAAATTGTGGCCCTTTTTGCTGGCACAGCAGGCCTCATTGATTCGGTTGAGCTTGATCGCGTGACTGAATTCGAAGCTGGCTTTGTTGAGTACATGACTGACAACCACTCTGACCTCATGGCCACTCTAAATAATTGGAGCACCAAGTGGAACAACGAGATGGCTGAAGAAGTCACCGGTGCTTGCGCAAAATTCTTAACGACCTTTAACGCTTAATCCTCTAGAGCTTTGGCAAACATTCGCGACCTTCGACTACGCATCACCAGCGTCGGTAATATCCAAAAGATTACCGGCGCCATGGAAATGGTGGCTACGACCAAACTGCGGCGTTTCCAGACTGTTGCTGTTGAAGCTAAGCCCTACACAGAAGGCATCGAAGAACTCATCCGCGGCTTATCAGCCACGGTGGATTCTGATCCTTCCGCCGCTGGAGATTCTGCTCCTCTTTTCGCTAATGGCGTCGAGGGCAAGCCGCTTGGCATTCTCTTCGTTGGTTCAGACCGCGGTCTGTGTGGTGCTTACAACTCAATGGTCGGCAAGAGGCTCGACGCTGCTATTGCTGGTCTTCAGGGTGAATACGCTCTCTATGTCGTGGGTCGCAAGGCTATGGCGCATGCTGAACGCATGGGCTATCCCGTCACTCAATACCTAGAAGATTTCAACCTCGAAAAGATGACTTTTGCTGAGGCTGCATCCATTAGCTCCATGCTTGTGGCAGAGTTCCGTAAAGGCAACCTTTCTGGCGTTTCTGTCTGCTTTACGCGTTTCGTCTCGATGATGCGCTATGTGCCTGAGATAGGCTCCTTTTTGCCGATTGCTGAAGATTCTTCAGAAGTCGTCTCTGAAGCCGCAGATGTCATCCTTGAGCCAAGTGCTCCAAAAGTGATGGGCAGCATTGTCCCTCGCTACCTCGAGACGCGCATCTACCACGCGCTTCTTGAATCCATTACCTCCGAATACGCTTCGCGTCGATTCGCCATGACTAATGCCACTGAGGCAGCGGGCGACATGAAGACTGAAATCACTCGGGAATACAACCGAGCGCGCCAGCAGAAGATTACTTCCGAAATTTTGGAAATTGTCTCTGGCGCAGAAGCCCTCTAATCAAAACATCCAACAAACGCCTCCCATGAGTGCCCAAGGAACAATCAAGCAGGTCTTCGGACCAGTTGTTGACGTCGCTTTCGACGAGTCAGCAATGCCTGCCATTAACGACGCCATCAATGTCCCCATGGAGGGGCGCGATGAACTCGTACTCGAAGTTGCCCAACACCTCGGTGACGGCCTTTGCCGTTGCGTTGCGATGGCGACCACTGACGGTTTGCGCCGTGGCGAGCCAGCCTTTGGCACGGGTAACCCCATCATGGTTCCCGTCGGCCAAGAGACTACGGGTCGTGTGTTCAACCTTTTGGGTCGTACGCTTGATACAAAGGTCAAAGGCGAAATTACTTTCGATAAGTTTTTGCCGATTCACCGCAAAGCTCCTAATTATGATGATCAAGAGCCTGTGACAAAAGTGTTCGAAACGGGTATCAAGGTAGTTGACCTCCTTTGCCCATTTGCACTTGGTGGCAAGATTGGACTCTTTGGTGGTGCGGGTGTAGGTAAAACCGTACTTATTCAAGAGCTCATTCGAATCACGGCTGTAGAAAAGGGTGGCTTCTCCGTTTTCTGTGGTGTGGGTGAGCGTACTCGTGAGGGTAACGACCTTTGGCTCGAAATGTCAGAGGCTGAATACACAGCTCCAGATGGCTCAACAGCAGCTGTGATTGATAATGCAGTTCTTGTGTTTGGCCAGATGAATGAGCCCCCTGGTGCTCGTCTGCGTATTGCTCTTTCTGGTTTGACCATGGCTGAGTATTTCCGCGACGAAGAAGGCAAAGATGTTTTGTTGTTCGTCGACAACATCTTCCGTTTTGTTCAGGCTGGTTCAGAAGTGTCAGCGCTTCTTGGCCGTATTCCATCTGCTGTGGGTTACCAGCCAACTCTTGGTTCTGAGATGGGCGCTCTACAAGAGCGGATTACTTCGACCAAAAAGGGTTCTGTTACTTCGATGCAAGCCGTTTATGTGCCTGCTGACGACTTCACTGACCCTGCACCCGTGGCTTCCTTTGCCCACCTTGACTCAACGATTCTTCTTGACCGCGCGATTTCGGAACTGGGTATTTACCCTGCCGTGCACCCGCTCAAGTCGACAAGCCGCATGCTTGACCCACAAGTGATTGGCGAGCACCACTACAGCATCGCGACACGCACCCAGCGTATTCTTCAGCGCTACGCCGACCTAAAAGACATCATTGCGATTTTGGGTATGGAAGAGCTTTCTGACGAAGATAAGCAGGTCGTCCACCGCGCGCGCCGTTTGCAGCGTTTCCTCTCGCAGCCTTTCTTTGTTGCTGAGTCATTTACTGGCTCTCCTGGCAAGTTTGTGCCGAAAGACGAAACGGTTCGTTCCTTCGAAGAAATCCTTGACGGCAAGCATGACGCTATGCCTGAAAATGCTTTCTACATGGTCGGTGGCATCGATGAAGCCATCGAAAAAGCCAAAACCCTGTAACCTGAGTTCCCTGTGACTGCTTCCACTCTTACGCTGCGCATTGTGACGCCATCCGCCACGGTTCTTGAAACCGAGGTCGACGGTGTGCGTTTCCCTGGCGAAGATGGCTCTTTCGGTATTTTGCCTCGGCACGCGACGATGCTTTCTCTGACCGAGTCTGGCCTCGTTGTTGGCCGCATGACTGCCGGCGGAGAGGTCTCGTATCTGGTGCACGACGGCTTTGCCGAGGTACGGGATAATGTCCTCACCATTTTGACTCGTTCTGCTGAAAAGCTAGGCGAGATTGACTTGGGCCGTGCGCGCGCCGCTTCGGAGCGTGCTCGTGAGCGCTTGAGCGCTCGCAATTCTGATCTTGATGCAACGCGAGCCGAAGCGGCTTTGCGTCGCTCGTTGATGCGTATGAATCTATCTTCCAAATGAGTTTGTCCGCCTCCTGGCGGACCCATGCCTGTGGCGAGCTGCGTGCTGAGCACGCAGGTGAGCGTGTCACACTTTGCGGTTGGGTTTCCAATCGCCGTGACCATGGCGGGGTTTCTTTTGTCGACCTGCGAGACCGTTATGGCGACATCCAATTGACGGCTGACGAGACTGCAAGCGAAGAAATTCGCCAGTCTTTGACGCGCTTGCACCCTGAGTATGTTCTGCAGATTGAGGGTGTGGTGCGACTACGCGATGCGGAATACCGCACCAAAGGTCGTGATTCAGGCGACATCGAGATCGTCCCTGAGCGAGTCACTGTGGTAACTAAGGCCTCGCGACTTCCCTTCGAGATTGTCGACGACCTTGATGTGCCTGAAGAGATGCGGATGAAATACCGCTACCTCGATATGCGCCGTGCACCTGTCGCCAAGCGCTTGATGTTGCGCTCCAAAGCTAACCATGCTTTGCGCTGCACTTTGATTGCCGAGCAATTCGTCGAGATCGAAACACCGATGCTCACCAAATCCACACCAGAGGGTGCGCGTGATTATTTGGTGCCGAATCGCCGCCAACCCAACAGTTGGTATGCCTTGCCGCAATCACCGCAGTTGTTTAAACAGCTCAGTATGGTCGGCGGCATGGACCGCTACTTCCAAATCGCGCGCTGCATGCGCGACGAAGATTTGCGTGCAGATCGCCAACCTGAATTTACTCAGCTTGACCTTGAGATGTCCTTCGTTGACGAAGAAGATGTCTATGCCTTGGTTGAGCGCGTGATGGCCAATCTCTACCAAGAAATGCAGAGCGAGGCCTTGCAGACTCCGTTTGAGCGCATCCCATACGCAGAATCGGTCGCGCGATTTGCTAGCGATAAGCCAGACTTACGCAACCCACTCGAAGTCGTTGACTTGGCCGGGCCAGCAACAACCATTGGCTTTTCTATTTTTGAAAGTGTTCTCGAAAAGGGTGGATGGGTGCGCGGCGTTCGCGTTCCAGCCGGAGCGAGTTTGTCACGCAAGCAGATTGATTCCATCGAAGCCGCGGCTAAAGACGCCGGTGCTGGTGGTGCTGCTTGGTGTAAAGTCGGCCCAGACGGCCCAACGGGTCCACTTTCTCGCTTCTTAAAAAGCGACGAGGGCTCGGCCTTCCTCGCGTCTGCAGCTGCTGTCGAGGGCGATTTGCTCGTAACAATCGCCGATCGTCCACGCCGTGCCATGGTGGCGCTTGATGCCGTCCGTCGCCGCGCGGCTGACTTGATGGATCTTGTAAAAGGCCCTGACCGTTTGGTTTGGGTGACCGAGTTCCCACTCTTCGAAGAAACCGACGATGGCGAATGGACACCCGCGCACCATCCGTTTACTTACCCAGTCGAAGAAGACATTGCCGCGCTCAAAGCCGGTGGTCGCGAGGGAATTCGCTCTCGTGCATACGATCTCGTCCTTAACGGCGTTGAACTTGGGTCGGGCTCTATCCGTATTCACAACGCTGAATTGCAGCGCGACATCTTTACGGCCATTGGCCTTGATGCCGCTGAGGCCGAGCGGCGTTTCGCCTTTTTGCTCGAAGCCTTCCGCTATGGGCCACCGCCCCATGCTGGTTTTGCCATTGGGCTCGACCGTCTCTACGCCTTGATGTTTGATGCGGAAACCATCCGCGATGTCATTGCTTTCCCTAAGACTTCAGTGGGGGGCTGCCCTTTGACGGGCGCGCCATCTGATGTCGACCTTTCTCAAGTCGAAGAGCTCGGTTTGCTCCTCGCCCCATCTTCTGATTTGGAAGATGCGGATTCTCACATAAATTAGCAGGTAAATCTCATTCCTCCACGCAGACGCAAGCGCTACGCACCTCCCGTAAAAGAAAAATATCGGGTCAACCGCCGGATTCGCATCCGGGAAGTCTTCCTCATCGACGCCGAGGGCACTCAGATTGGTGCAACGCCAACGGCCAAGGCACTGAAGATGGCGCAAGATGCGGGCCTCGATCTGGTTGAGGTCGCTCCACAGTCCAAACCACCTGTTTGCCGGATTTTAGATTACGGCAAATTTAAGTACGAGGAGAAAAAGCGCAAAAAGAGTAAACCTAAGACAACGGCAGCCGCAATGAAAGAAGTGCGCGTCCGTCCTAAAATTGATGTCAATGACCTCAAGATTAAGGTTCGGAAAGCCACTGAGTTTCTTGAGGCTGGCAGCAAAGTCCAGGTTACATGTCTTTTCCGTGGGCGTGAAATGGCCTACAAAGACCGCGGGCGCGATGTCCTGATGCGTGTTGTTGAGGCCTTGGCTGATATAGCAAAGGTCGAGCGTGAGCCCCGCATGGCCGGGCGACGCATGACCATGATGCTTGGCCCTTTAAGCGCTCAGCAACTCAAGCTGATCAAAAAGAAGCCCGTCGAGTCTCCTGCCGCATCAAGCACTAAAGGGCTTGCTGTCGTTGAGTCTCCTGACGACATGAATTTGCCCGTCATTGAATCCCCTGTTGCAATGGAGCAGCCGCTCGAAAGTGATGCAGCTGAAGCTGCTGATGCTGACGCTCCAGTCGTCGATCTTGACGATAGCCCCGAGCAGAGCCCTGACGAAAGTTCCGACGAGGAATAAACTTACGATTATTCCTCCATTCTGGGATTGACCCCAGAATGAGCCGCGATAGAATATCCGGTTCACCCCTTCTCCCCTTGGCCCTAAGACACAGGTAAAACCAGTGCCCAAGCAGAAAACAAGAAAGGCCGTTTCAGGCCGCATGAAACTCACCAAAAAAGGCAAGGTCATTCGCCGTCACATGATGACGGGGCATATGATGACTTGCAAATCCGCTAAGCGTCGGCGCAAATTGCGTCAGTCGACTGTTGCAGTCGGTCGTATCGCTAAAAACCTTCGCAAAATGATGGGGTCCTAATCGATGTCTCGCACACGAAATGTAGTCCCACGCCTCCGCCGCCGCCGTCGCTTGATGCGCCGCGCCAAGGGCTTTCATCAGGGTCGTCGTCGTTTGTTGCGCACAGTCAAAGAGACTTTGTTGCGCGCTGGCAACTTCGCATACCGCGATCGTCGCAATAAAAAGCGTACCTTCCGCCGTCTGTGGATTCAGCGTCTCAACGCTGCTGCCCGCATGAATGATTTGAGCTACAGCCGTCTCATTCACGGCATGAAGCAAGCCAGCATCGACATCGATCGCCGTGCTCTTTCTGAGTTGGCTTTCCATGATCCAGCAGCATTCACTGCTGTTGCCGAAAAGGCAAAAGAGGCCCTGGCCGCTTAATCCGCCATGCTTGAGCGCCTCGAGGAACTCCGCCACGAGGGCTTAACGGCCGTCGAGGCCTCTAATTCAGAAGACGAGCTCCGAGAAATCGAAGTTCGTCTTCTTGGGCGTAAAGGGGCACTCACTGACCTCCTGAAAAGTCTAGGTACTCTTCCAAAAGAAGATCGGCCAGCTGCAGGGCAGGCAGCAAATCGTGTGAAGCAAGAGATTGCTGCGCAAATCGAGGTCGCTCGAGGCAAACTTCACGCCTTCAATTTGGCAACAGACCTTGCCGGAGATGGGCTTGATGCCACTTTGCCTGGGCCTAAGCCGCCCGCCGGTGGCCTGCATCCGCTTGGGCAAATCGCCCGTGAACTCGAAGATGTTTTTCAATCCATGGGCTTCCGGATTGCCGACGGCCCCGAAGTTGAGCTCGAAGATAACAATTTTGATGCGCTCAATATTCCTGCAGACCATCCTGCGCGAGAGTCGCACGACACGATTTGGGTTACTCCAGAGGGTGATGGTCGCGGTAAGGGTAAAGGTGTTTGCATGCGCACGCATACTTCTTGCGTGCAGATTCGGGCTCTCCGTGAGCATGGCGCTCCACTTCGAGTGGTCGCCCCTGGCCGAGTCTTCCGCCAAGAGACACCAGATCCAACGCACGACCATACTTTCCACCAGATGGAAGGCCTCGTTGTCGACAAAGGCGTTGGCGTCCACCATCTCTTGCATGCCATGAATACGCTTTTAGAGGGTGTCTTCGGCCGCAAAGTTGAGACGCGCTTGCGCCCTGGTTTTTTCCCGTTTGTTGAGCCTGGCTTTGAGCTTGATGCGCGCTGCCCTTTTTGCAAAACGGGTTGTCGCGTCTGCAAGCAATCGACCTGGATCGAGCTCATGCCCGGTGGCATGATTCACCCCAATGTCTTGCGCGCCTGCGACATCGACCCTGATGTGTATAGCGGCTACGCCTTTGGCCTTGGTTTGTCGCGCATGGTGATGTTGCGCTATGGCATTGATGACATCCGCTGGCTGTTGAGCGGCGACCTTCGTTTCTTAGAGCAATTCCGCGCATGAAAATTTCCCTGAACTGGGTCGGCGATTTTGTCGACATTAGCGATTTGTCGGCTGAGCGAATCGCCGAATTGCTCTCTCTGCATACCGCCGAGGTTGAGGGCATCGAAACAGTCGGTGACGCCATTGCCGATGTCGTTGTGGCTCAAGTTGTATCTTGTGACCCTCATCCAGATGCTGACAAGCTTTCCGTGACGAGCGTCGAATATGGCGCGGCCGAACCTGCCCAAGTAGTTTGTGGCGCATCTAATGTGCGGAAGGGCCTCAAGATCGCCTTTGCGCCTGTCAAGGCTTGCCTTCCGGGTGATTTCAAAATCAAAAAGGCCAAACTGCGCGGCGTGACTTCCTGCGGCATGATTTGCTCCGAACGCGAGTTAGAGCTCTCAGAGGAGCATGCGGGCATTCTTGAGTTGCCTGATGACGCAGTCGTGGGCACTCGTCTTGTTGATCATTTAGGCCTGAGCGATTCGGTCCTTGATCTAGATAATAAATCACTGACCCATCGTCCCGACTTGTGGGGCCATTATGGTTTTGCGCGCGAGTTGGCCGCAATTCTGAATCGGGAATTAATACCACTTCCCGTCCTTGAGGCATGGCCTGAAGGCTCAACTGATTTAGCGATTGAGCTAGCCGACACACAGGGATGCCCGGCTTATTTTGGTTTAGCTGTTGATCTGCAAGATGGGCCCAAAGCGGCTCCAGCTCTGATTCAAGAGCGTTTGCTTGCCATCGGGCAGCGTCCCGTAAATGATCTCGTTGACTTGACTAATTATGTCCTCCAAGAAATAGGGCAGCCGACACACGCCTTTGACTTGGATAAATTATCTAGTTCAGACATTGTCGTCAGGCTTGCGAAGCAAGGTGAGTCGCTGACCACGCTCGACGACGAAAATCGCGAGCTTGACGCGCGAGATTTGGTGATTGCTGACAAGAGTGCGGCGATTGCGCTGGCCGGCGTGATGGGTGGAGCGGCCACTGAAGTGGGTGACTCTACGACGCGTATTCTGCTTGAATCGGCTGTTTTTCACCCCGTTCGCACACGCCGCACTTCGCAACGCACAGCCCTCCGTTCTGAGGCAAGCATGCGTTTCGAGAAATCACTTGACCCCAATCTGGCCGAGCAAGCTCTGCGGCGTTTTGCCTATCTTTTATTAAATGCACGACCCGATGCTCGTTTGCACGGAGCGCCTGCATCTGCCGGCCTGGCGGTTGCCCCCGAGACGATTCTTGCGCTTTGTCCTGAGCGCACAGCTCGCCTGCTTGGCATGGATTTGTCGGTTTCTGATGTGGCACAAAGTCTCGAGCGGCTTGGTTTTCAGGTCGAGCCACAGGGCAGGCTTCTCTCTGTTCAAGTGCCCACCTGGAGATCCACAAAAGATGTCACCACTGAGGTTGATCTCATCGAAGAGGTGGGGCGCTTACAGGGCTACGACCAAATTCAAGCCACCCCGATACAAGCTCCGATTGTTGCGCCACCGCGAGATCCCCGCCGCCAACTTGAGCACCGATTGACTCAGCGTTTGGCTGGCGTGCATCATTGCTTCGAGTCGCAAAGCTACTCATTTTTAGACGATGTCTGGCTAGAGCGACTGAGTCTGCCTTTGTCTGATTTTGTCGTACTTGATAACCCAATTTCAGACAGCATGCGCTTGGTGCGCCGCGACCCCGTCCCTTCCTTGCTCGAACAAGCTCACGCCAATTTGCGAGAGCGACCATCAGGTCAGTTGTTTGAGTTTGCCAAAGGCTATGAGCCAGCCGTTGATGGGGCGGCTCCGATTGAGCGCCGATGGCTTTGCGTCGTTGCTTGGGCGCCCGTCCAAAAGAATGAATCACCCCTTCAATCACTTTTTGCCCATTCACGCTCAATGGTCGAAGATGTCATGGCTACCGCGGGTCTAAGCCCTCATTTTGAGCCCGCTGATTCTGTACTTGCCTGGGCGCACCCACGCCTCCACATGGCCGCTCGCGCACATCGTGGCCCTGAAGCGGCAAGGCTTGGCTCTTTTGCGGCTTTACATCCGCACCTTGCTGACGACCTAGGGTTTGACGGCTACCAGGTTGTGGTTAGCCTGCTTGATATGAGCGCCATTTACGAGGCCTCCAAGTCAGCCAAACCAAGCTTTCGCTCTCCGTCGCGATTACCAGGCATCAAAGTTGATGTCGCATTGGCTCTCCCCGCTTCGCTTTCCTATGCGGAAGTTGAGATTGAAGTCCGACGCGCTGGTGGCAAATTGCTAGATTCGCTTGAGCTTTTTGATCTCTTCGAAGGCGGCACACTTGAGCCAGGGCAGCGCAGTCTTGCCTTCCGTGCCGTTCTCCGTGCACCGGATCGCACGCTTGTAGAAAAAGATGAGCAGAAGTTCATCAAAAAAGTCACTCAGGCTGCTGAGCGATTGGGCGGAAGTCTGCGTGGATAGCCGCTTGTGCATGGTGTAGTCTTGCTTGGGCTCATTCGCCCGACACCCCCCTGAATCTCCATGAACTGGATCCGCCGAAACTTCGATACTTGCTACATTGTGGGGCAGGTATGGCTTGACGGTTTGAGCGTTTTATTAGCAGCTTGGCTTGGTTTTTTTCTTTTTGATCTCATTGCGCCAAATATTGCCTATATCGGCATTTACCGCCAATTGATGGTTGTCATTGTCGCTATGTGCCTCGCTTCATTCTGGGGTTTTGGTCTCTATCGCTGGCAAAAGTCCATTTTGAATGTCGAAGAATACCGAGCACTTTTCAAGGCCACTCTTGTCGCCTTTGTCGCGACGGCGACAGCGATTTTTCTCCTGAAGGCAGCTCCTCCCGAGAGCGTGCCGCTAGAGCATGCCATTTATCGTTTGCTCGAACCAATTCATCATGCGCTTCAGCTAGACAGCATTGAGAATTATTCTCGCCCGCTCTTTCTTTTGATCTTCGGCTGCATCTTTCTGATTATGGTCGTGCAGCGTTCGCTTATGTTCAAATTATTGAACTACCTCCACGCTAAAGGTTTAGGGAATACCAAAGTCGCAATTTTTGGTACAGGAGACATGGCTTTGCAACTTGAGAAAAAGTTGCGCTTGTTTCCTACTTTGGGCTACCACTTCATTGGCTTTCTAGACAACGACGCTGATATGCACGGTCGAACCAAACGCGGTTACCCTGTTTTCGGTGGGCTTGATGATCTCGACGAGATAACGACAACTCATGACATCCGTCGTGTTTTTGTGGCCATGCCCCAACTCGAAGAGAGTGAGTTGCTCTCAATTTGTGATTCGCTCACCGATCTAGAGATTGAGCATCAAGTCCTCCCGCGCTTGTATAACTTCTTTAAGAAGTCCTATACCGTCGAAAATCTTGATTCGCTCCCTTTGCTGACATCGCCTGAGCGGCGGCGCACGCGTTTGGTCTATACCTTTGCAAAGCGTTTGATGGATCTGGCAATTACAATTCCTGGCATTCTCTTGATCATGCCCCTTTTGTTTCTGACTGCTGCCCTTGTGCGACTGACTTCCAAGGGGCCTGCACTTTTTCAGCAATATCGTATTGGTAAGGGCGGTCATGCTTTCCGCATGTATAAATTTCGCTCGATGTATGTCGACATGTGCGGAGATGCACCGATGCCGACATCTTCTCATGACCCACGCATCACTCCTTTCGGGAAGTTCATGCGCCACACATCTCTCGACGACCTTCCTCAATTATGGAATGTCATTAAGGGCGACATGTCGTTAGTCGGGCCTCGTCCCGAGCAGTCATTTATCGTTAAGGAATACAGCGACATCGACAAACGCCGCCTGACCGTTAAGCCAGGCGCCACAGGCTTGTGGCAAGTTTCAAATGCCCGCGCCCGTCCGATTAAGGAATATTTTGATTACGACATCTATTATGTCGAGAATCAATCAATCTTTCTTGATATTACGATTTTCATCTTGACGATTTTTACATTGCTGAAAATTCGTCAACCTACGCTTTAGTATGCCTGAAGACCGCCGAGCAGCACCTCGTTGGGACGGAATCGATCGCCGAGGCAAGCCAACGCCATTTCTTTCACGCTATTCCTTTTGGGGCGGCCGCCGCACTGACAATGGGCGCCGAGATGGCGAGAGCCAGCCCGGTTATGTCGACTTGTATTCCCCACGCCTCTGGGCGCTGCTGCTATTTTTCCTGTGCCTCAATCTGCTCGATTCGCATTTTACGATGGTCTATTTGCAGCGTGGTGGTGCAGAAGCAAACCCAATCGCTCTCTGGTTGCTTGAGTTAGGTCCCTTTGCTTTCCTCATCGGAAAAGGCCTTGGCGTAGGCTTCGGAGCACTCCTTTTTTGCATCCTGAAAAATTTCCCGTCGGCGCGTAAAGGCGTCATGATTGCACTTTTGCTTTACCAGCTTTTGCTGGTCTACCACATCGTTTTGTACCGCAGCGTATTGCTCTCAGGTTAGAGGCAGGCCGAATCGTTATTTGAAACCCAAGACAGAGTCACCCGAGTCGGGATGACATCCGCAGCAAAATCGAGATTCAATTTGGCCGGAATGCGCTGCGCTAGTCGATTCAGCAAGATGCTTAAAAACGGTGGCGGCTGAACGGGGTTTTCGGGGACCTTGGTATTGTCTGGCAAATGCCAACACAATGATGTGCTTGACCCATCTTCAAGAATCGAAAGACTTGGGCTTCCGCCGGTGCCGAATCGCTCTAACCATGAAACCGCGACAAGCGCCGTTGCGGTGAGCGTCTTGCGGTCAGCAAAGACCATTGCGGAATCAGCACCGCAATCAGGAAAGAGTTGAGCTAAATCTATATCAGTGGGGTGCGAACCTTGCGTACCGCTGGATAACATTAATGCGTTGAGGCGCTCTTCCATGCGTCGAGAAGCATCGAGTGCCGTGCGCAATAGGCTGGGCAATAGATCTTCGTCGGCCTCAACCGAAAGTTGAATGTAGCCATTAGTAGCGCTCAAAGAGTCTCGGAGGTCTTCTACGAGGCTCGCTATGAAGGCCGGCTCGTCTGTTGAAGCTGGCGTTGATGCTGGCGTTGATGCTGTAGGAGTATTTTGTAGGAAGAAATCAACAGAAGCCGGTGTCCAGGGTTGGGGGAGGACAAAGACCCCTGGCATAGCGAGCAATGCCTCATGCCCAGCAAGGCCTCGCTTGCCGACTAGGAGCAGGGTTGTCAATTCTGGGCGGTACTCATGAGCGCCAGCCAAAGCTGTCAAAGCATCTTCGCCCGCAAAATCAGAATCAACGATAAAGCCACCCAAATCAACTTCGCTCAGCCATTGAAACCAATGACTGGCGCGAGGCGTTGACAGCTCAAAACGATTCTCGGGGCAACGCATAACCAAAAACTCAAACAGAGAAGATGGATGCGCAGGGAGGAGGGCTTGAACGAGGGGATGGGCAGAGGAGAAAGACAAAATTCCTATGGGTGCCTTATTCTATCAGGGAATTAGGCTAAGTTCAGGCTAAGTTTGCATGCCGTAAAATCCATGGCGCGGCCTCTCCTAAGTGAGCGCAAAATAAGTCAGCCTCTTTTCCGTCTTCGGCTAGTTTTTGCTGCGCGCTGCGACCCTTGCCGGTGGCGACAAGCACCGTTGCTAAATCGCGAGCTGCAAAGGCTTGCAGATCACGGACATCATCGCCAACGCCGGCAGAATGCTCCCAGTCGATTTGGAAGTCTTCTTCAGCTCGTGAAAGTAACCCATCGAGCGGCTTGCGGCAGTGGCAACGGCGCCTCTGTGGAGAAACGCCAACGCTTGGATGATGCGGGCAGTGATACCAAGCATCAATCCGAACCCTATATTCATCAAGCTGTGCTTGAGTCTCTTGTTGGCTCGCTAGCAGGTTGCCTTCGTCGAGGAGCCCGCGCGCCACACCCGACTGGTTGGACACCACGATCAAAAGTAAACCCGCTTGCTGCAAAGATGCAAGGCCAGGCCCTACACCAGGGAGCAATTCGACCTTTGATGCGCGTGACAAGTAAGGCACTTCACGCAAAATCGTGCCGTCGCGGTCAAGGAAAACTGCGGGCTTTGCGGGCGTGGTTTGCGAGGTCATGTTTCAAGTTTAGCGGAAAGGGCCTAGTGCATTCTTTAGAGAATTCTGGAGATGCCTCCAGAATGGAAGTACCCTATGGGAATGGTAAAAAGTAAATTAAAACAAGCAGCGGCGTTGCAAGAACTGCGCGCCAAAGATTCAGGCGATGCCTGGATGGCATTGAAAATTCTCGGTGAATTCGTTGAGGGCTTTGATGCCCTGAAAGACATTGGCCCCGCGATTTCGATTTTTGGATCGGCTCGTACCCCAGAAAATCACCCCTGGTATGAAATGGGGCGTCGCACAGCCGAAGAAATCGCCAAGCGCGGTTACACCGTGATTACAGGTGGCGGTCCAGGTGCAATGCAAGCGGCCAATCAAGGGGCAAAAGACGGCCAAGGTTTGTCGGTCGGCCTCAATATTGATTTGCCGATGGAGCAAGACCCCAATCCATATCAAGATCTCGAAATGAACTTCCGTTACTTCTTTGCTCGCAAAGTTTGTTTCGCGAAATACGCTCTGGGCTATGTTGTCTTGCCAGGCGGCTTTGGCACCATGGACGAGTTTTTCGAGGCGCTCACACTCATTCAAACAAACAAGATGGAAAACTTTCCTATCGTGTTAATGGGGAAAGAGTATTGGGGCGGATTGGTGCGCTGGATCAAGCGCTCGATGGTTGCAGAAGGCACCGTGTCAGCTGAAGACTTAGATCTCTTCTATGTCACAGATGACCCTGTTGAAGCCGCAACGGTTATTCAGCGTGCACTAGAAGGCGGTTCTCATGCTCGCCCTGAGTGGCGCAAAGAGCTGAAGCGAGCAAAGCAACGCGCAGCTCGCATTCACGCACCTAAGCGTCGAGCAAAGAAGAAAGCAGCGAAAAAGACGACTAAGAAAGTCGTGAAAAAAGTCGCCAAAAAAGTCGCGAAGAAAACGACTAAGAAAGTGAAACAGGGAAAGCGTTAAAACTTACTCTTGATCTTCTGCCTTAGCACGGGCCTGGAATTCTCCGGTCTCCGTGCTAATTTTTACATATTCACCGGTAGTGATGTAAGGAGGCACTTTTAATTCAAGACCCGTTTCAGCGACGGCCTTTACTTTATCGTTTGTAACGGTATCGCCACGCGCGCCAATTTCGGCTTCGGTGATTTGCAGAACTACAGTCGTCGGCAATTCAACGGTTAGTGGGTTGCCTTCGTAGAGAGTCACGCCGACTTGTTGGTTCTCGCGCACATACGGCATGGCCTCGTCAACTAAGGAAGGCGTGAGGAAATACTGCTCGTAGTTTTCGCAATCCATGAAGACATAGTTTTCGCCTTCTTTGTAGCTATAGGTCGCTTGGCGGCGATCGAGGTAGGCAAGCTCAAGAGTTTCGTCGGAAGAAAGACGAAGTGCTTTTTGCGCACCCGTTGAGTGGTGCTTGAGCTTAATCTGGTTAAAGGAGCTGCCCTTGCCGGGCTTGCGGAACTCGTGAGAAGTTACCACAAAGAGCTCACCGTCAAGGATGAGGATGTTCCCTTTACGGGCTTTGTTTGCGCGAATGTTGGCCATGATGAGCCGCTAATTCTAGCAAATCGCGCTCAATAAGAGCGGCGTAAAGTCGAAGCCGGAATGTTGAGCATTTTGCGGTATTTCGTCACGGTACGCCGCGCAACTTTCACCCCATCACGCTCTTTCAGAATGCGCACGATTTCTTCATCACTATAAGGGTGGCTGCGGTCTTCGGCATTGACGATTTCACGGATGCGCTCTTGAATCGCAACACGCGAACGATTGCCACCCCGCGTTGTGCTTTGGCCACCCGAGAAAAACCCCTTGAGTGGCAAAATGCCTTGAGGTGTCTGCGCATATTTACCACGAATAGCGCGCGAGACCGTCGAAAGGTGCACGCCAACCGCCGACGCAACCTCTTGCATTTTGAGCGGCTTGAGATGCTCAAGCCCATAATCTAAAAACTCGCGTTGGCGGCGCACCAACTCTTCGGAAACCTTACGCAAAGTGTTGCGCCGTTGTTGAATGGCGTCTAGAAACCATCTAGCTCGCTCAACTTTACCCATTAAAAATTTATGCAGCTTTTCATCGCCTTTGGCCTGTTCGAGGGCCTTGACGGCACTTTCGCTAAGAAATTTAACATCAGGAACGCCTTCTCGAAGCAAAATGACTTCGTAGCCCGAATGGCGACTGCTCGTCGATTCTTGAACCAAAATATCAGGCAAAATGACAGAAGTCGGCTCTTCGTCATATTCGGAAAGAGGGCGCGAGTCAAGTTGCGCCAACAGCTCGATAGCTTCGCGCACATCGTCGAGCTCACAGCCAAGCGCGCTGGCGATTTGGGGTAAACGATTGGCAAGCAGATTATCGTATTGATCTTGCACCAAAGCCGCGGCAAGTGGGTGGGGCTCGGGGAGCCGATCAATCTGCAATAGGTAGGCTTCGCGGATGCAGGCTGCACCCAGCGCAGGGTGCGCCACCTGCCGAATGGCATCAAGTGCAGATTGAAGTTGAGATTCTAGGATTCCAGTCGTTGCCGAAATCTCAGGAGTACCGCCTTCTAGGTAACCTCTCAAATCAAGCAGGCTCAGAATCACCTCGGCATCATGGAGCAGCGCTTCGTCGCAATCAGCCACCCTCAGTTCAGTCAAAATCGTATCTAACCCCGCATGAGTCGGCGCCGCTGAAATAAGGGAAAGCGTGTCAAAGCCGTCACCATCGGAGGTCGTGGAGCGACTGCCGCCCATCCCGCTTTCAAGGATGTGATCCATCTCGACCACACTCTCAAGGTCGGGTTCATCATCTGCAGAAGATTGTGCCTCTTCATGATCGGCAATCTTTTCTTCTGACTTTGGCGCTTCAGTTTCTTCTTCAAGGAATGGGTTGTCGAGTAACTCTTCCTGAATCTTTTCGAGCAATTCGGGGGAAGTGAGCTGCAAAACTTGCATCGCCTGAATCATTTGAGGCGACTGCAGGAGCTTTTGCTCCATGCGCAGGCTTTGGTTGAACTCGAGTCTCATGTCTCCTTAGTGTATCCCATGCCATCGGGGCGGATACCATGTCTTCCCATGGACATTCTCCTCGTCGAAGATGACCGCACCCTAGCGCTGATTCTGGCTGACGCACTATTAGATGGTGGTCACGCTGTTACGACTCTGCACGATGGTGCTGCTGCGCTTGCTTGGCTATCCGAAAACTTTTGCGAGCTTGTTGTGACCGATGTTCGTTTGCCGAGTGCAGATGGCATCCAAATCTTGGAACGAGCGCGTAAGCAAGACCCGCCTGCCGAAGTTCTCGTTATGACGGGTTACGCCACGGTCGATCAAGCGGTTGCGGCTATGAAGGGTGGTGCTGTTTCCTATTTGCAAAAGCCTTTTCCACAAGAGGCACTCTTAAGTTTGGTTGAGCGCGTCCAGGCCAACTGCGAGATGGCCCAAGAATTGCGCTTACTCCGGTTGCAGGTTGCATCGACGGGCGACCCTTATCGCATGACGGGTGATAGCGCAACGATTCAAGAAGTGCGCGTGCGGCTGCAGCAGGCCGCTGATGCCAACGCGGCTGTGCTAATCGTGGGGGAGTCGGGTACAGGCAAAGAAAGAGCTGCTCGGTCATTGCATCAAAACAGCGCGCGGTCAGAACTCACTTTTATGCCCGTTTCGTGCGCGGCCATCCCGCCAAGTCTCCTCGAGGGCGAGCTCTTCGGATACTGCAAAGGCGCGTTTACGGGTGCTGAGCAAGACCATGAAGGGCTGTTTATCCAAGCGGGCGCGGGCACACTTTTCTTGGATGACATCGACGACCTGACACCCCACGCACAAGCCGCCTTGTTGCGAGTTTTGCAAGAGCGTGAAGTGACTCCATTAGGCGCGACGGCCCCAATTCCAGTTCATGCGACCGTTCTCGCAGCAAGCAAAATCGACTTGGCAGATGCCATCCGCGACGGGCATTTCCGAGAAGATTTGTACCACCGCCTAGCTGTTGTCCCTTTGCGATTGCCGCCCTTGCGTGAGCGGCGTTCTGATCTTCCCGCCTTGCTAGCTGATTTCTTTTCGCGTTTAGATCCAGAGGGCCGCTTTACGGTTTCACCGGACACTTTAGATCGTTTGGCCCGATACGATTGGCCAGGGAATACGCGTGAATTAGAAAATAGTGCTACCCGCGCTATTGCTCTTGCTGGGCGTATGCGCTCACTGAGGCAAGAGCATTTTCTCCCAGGTGGCGCATCCATCACGAGCGGAATCCGTCCCGAAAACATTTTGCCTCTTCGCGAACAAATCCGACTCGCCGAGCGCCTAGCCATCCGCGAATCTTTAATGGCGACGGATGGCCTGAGGGGGGCCGCTGCAAATCTTCTTGGCATCAGTCGGAAGGTCTTTTGGGCCAAAGCCAAAGAACTCGGTTTAGAAGATCCGAAAGAAGACGCAACGCGAGGTGATGCGTGAGCCTCTCAGCTCACCAAGCGCTTAATGTCAAGCGCGTCTTGCTCTGGGCCGATTTGCACTTGCGTGAAGAAGCACCTGCCGAATGCGACGCGTTTGCTGAGTCGCTCGAGCAACATTCCAAAATCGGTGACGCCGTCGTCATTCTCGGCGACTTGTTTGACGCTTATTGGGGCCCAAAGCAGTGGGCGCAACCTTTTTATTCACAGTTAGCCCAAACTTTTCAGAAGTTGGCTGTCTCGGGTATTCCGATTTGGCTTGTCCGCGGAAATCGAGATGTCTTGGCGCGCACCTCTGACTTCGACTCTTGGACGGTTTGCGATGGCTTGACCTTTGATTCCACCGATGGCATCTGTTTGATGACGCATGGCGACGAGTATTGCTTGGCTGACATCCATTATCAGCGACTGCGGCGCATTTTGCGTAATCCGTTCCTGGCTAGTGTGTTGCGTCGTTTGCCGCCGCCTGTCCAGCGCGCTATGGCTAAGCGTTTGCGTCAAGTTAGCCAAGAGACCGTCCCTAAAAAGGCTCTTGATGCTTGTGCTTTGCACGAACCTGCCGTCGAAATTGCGCTTCAAAACTGCGGTGCAAATCGTGCGATTATGGGACATTTGCATGCTCCAGAATTACGGTCGCTACCCAACAACTGCAACATGCAAGTTTTGCCCGCTTGGTCGCCGGGTGACTCGCCCTTGATTCTCGATGGTTCCGCTTCTGGAAATGGCAGAATCTCTTGACTGGACACGGAAATCCGTTAAAATTCTCGGTCCTCATGACTTCGGAAGAGAGTGAAAGCCGTCCGCGTCCAGCTGTAGCCTTAGATGGCCATTCTGGCTCAGGAAAAAGCACTCTTGCCCGGCGTTTGGCGCTGGCTCTTCATTGGGCTTACCTTGATTCTGGCGCATGGTACCGAGCTTTGACTTGGGCAACTCTTGAGGCGGGCGCGGCAACGACTTCGGTTGCTGATGTCCTTCATACGCTCTCCCAAATTGACATCACTTGCCAGACTGACGGCACCGTTTTAATTGACGGTCGTGCTTTAGTCGACGAGATTCGCACCCCGCTGATTGACACTGAGGTTTCCAATGTGGCCGATCATCAAGATGTGCGCAAGGCACTGACTCTCCGCATGCGCGATTTGCGCGCCCGTCCTGAAATTATGGGTGTGGTTGCTGACGGTCGAGACGCCGGCTCAGTCATCTTCCCTGATGCTGTGCTAAAAGTTTTCGTTGATGTGTCTCTCGAGGTGCGCGCTCAGCGCCGCTTCGACCAACAAAGCGCCGTTCATTCGAGCATTACCCTGCCGCAAGTTCATGACGCCCTCGCCGAGCGAGACCGTCGTGATGCCTGTCGCGGGGAAGCGGCTCCTCGGGTTCTTCCCGATAGCCGTGTCCTGGATAATTCATCCAACACCCCTGAAGAGGCAGTCGGGCGCCTCTTGGAATGGGTTCAAGCCATCGCTTGACCATTCTGCCCACCGGGCCGGTTCTCTCCCCGAAACTTCAACCCATAACCCACTCTAACCATGGTCTCAAAAGACCTTCTCCGTAAATTCGATATGACCGATGACGCGCTCGAAGCCGAGCTCGCCGCATTGGTCCCGCAAGACACCGACCTCATGGAAGCCGTTGGCGACCACACAGGCAATGTCGAGGCGGAAGCCATCGTCCCCGCAACCGTCCTCGAAATTAAAATCGCCGACGGTCATGTTCTTGTCGACATTGGCGGCAAGGCTGAAGCCCCTCTCGTGCTCTCTGAGTTCGAAGAAGGCGAGCTTCCTTCCGTAGGCGACACCTTTGATGTCTACTATCGCGGCGATGACCGCGGCACCGGCCAGCCCGTTTGCTCTAAGCGCGAAGCTGACCGTCAAATCGCCTGGGAAGGCATTGTCGGCAAATACGAGCCTGGCAATGTTGTCGAAGGCGAAGTCAAGAAGCTCATCAAGGGCGGCATCCTTATCGATATCGATGGCGTCATGGTCTTCATGCCCGCCTCGCAAATCGATATCCGACGCACGCCAGAGCCTGCTGACTTTATCGGCGTTACCATCCGTGCCCAAATCGTCAAGATTGACGAAGAGCGCAAAAACATCGTTGTTTCTCGTCGCTTGCTTCTCGAAGAAGAGCGCGAAGAAAAGCGCGAGTCTTTGCTTTCTGAAATCGAAGAAGGCCAAATCCGCAAGGGTGAGGTCAAGAACATCGCTGACTTCGGTGCATTCGTTGAGTTGGGCGGTCTAGACGGCCTCTTGCATGTCACCGACATGTCTTATGGTCGCATCAAGCACCCACGCGAAATGGTTCGCATCGGTGATGTCCTTGATGTTTATGTTTTGAGTGTTGACCGTGAGCGTAATCGCGTTGCACTTTCTCTCAAGAAACTGAGCAGCGATCCTTGGGAAGCCATCGATAAGCGTTTCCCAGTTGGCTCGACGGCCGTCGGCAAGATCACCAACATTGTGCCTTACGGCTTGTTTGTTGAGCTTGAAACAGGCGTTGAGGGTTTGGCCCACGTGAGTGAGCTTTCCTGGACGGTCAAGAATCCTAACCCCGAGGGCGAATACACCCGTGGCGCTGACATCAAAGTTTTCATTAAGGCTATTGACCTTGAGAAAAATGAGATGTCGCTTTCCATCCGCGAGGTTGAGGGCAACCCCTGGAACCGCATTGCCGATGCATACGCACCTGGCACGGTTATCGAAGCTACGGTCAAAAACTTGGCATCCTATGGTGCCTTTGTTGAGATCGAAGACGGCATCGACGGTTTGCTGCACAACACCGACTTCCACTGGACACGCAAGATTCAGCACCCAAGCGAAATCGTTCGCAAGGGCGACCGGATTCAGTGCGTGGTTCTGAGTGTCGATCGCGACAAGCAGCGCATCTCTTTGGGTATGAAGCAACTTACCAAGAACCCTTGGGAAGACTACATCCCTGCCAATTACCATGTTGGCGACATGCTCTCGGGCACGATTTCCAAAGCCATTTCTGCGGGTTGCTTTGTCAACCTAGAAGAAGACCTCGAAGCATTCATGCACGCATCCACACTTCCACAAGAGTGGGCCGCGTCGCCTGAAGAAAACTGCTTGAAGGGTCTCAAGGTTGAGGTTCGCGTTGTTCGCGTCGATTGCGGCGAAGAGCGCATCGGTCTTTCGTTCATCCACCAGGATTACGAAGAAAACGATGATGTTCGCGCCAAGCATGAAGAGGCCAAAGAGAAGCGTGCCGCTCGTAAGGCCGCTAAGGCAGCTGCTAAAGAAGGTGTAGCCACAGGCGAAATCGCTGAAGCTACCGAAGCCACTGAAGCCACTGATGCGCCCGCCCCTGAAAAGGCAGCCATCGTCCAACAGGCCGTGGCAGAAGAACCCGCAACAGAAGTCGTTGCAACTGAGGAAGCCTCAGTTGTAGAAGCTCCTGCGGAAGATACTGCTCCAGAAGAAACGCCTGAGGCATAACTGCATGCTTCAAGCGGCCCTTCGCCGTTTTTCAAGCGCCCACCGACTCGCGTTGGTGGGCGTTTGCTTTCTTTTTGTTTTACTCCTGAGTTGTAACTCCACTCAAAAGGCAGCATGGCTCGAGGAAGCCCCCGATACGCCTGACCCAATTTCCGAGGTCAAAAGCGAAGAGCTTGACCATGCACAGGCGCCCGTTGAATCTGTAGAAACAGAGTCAGTAGCTGCAACGGCCCGTGTCGTTGGGCGCGACGGTCGGCCTGTGGCGCACCTTGGTGCATCCCTTGCTAACGCACGGATTGAGCCAACTGAGATTTCTACAGAGCAGCAATTGCAGGCTGAGGCTGTGCGTAATCTAAGCTTGTTGCGCGCTCAATTTCTATCGCGGCAGTTGTCCGATTATTCTTCCGTTAAACTCGAACCGGGCCCTTATACATTTGGCGATACAGTCTCGGTTCATCTCGATGTTGAGAACCAAACGGGCCAAGAGCTTTCTCTTATCAGCCCCGCTGATGGGCTGATTCTTGAAATCGATTGGGTCATCGAGCGCTGGTTGCCTTTTGGGGGGCATGATTATGTGGCGCGGCATCAGTGGTTCCAGATTTTCCAAGATTTGAATCTCGCGCCGGGTGAAACTTTTCAACTTGATACAACCATCCCTCTTTCTGTTAAAGGTGAGCAAGGCGCGGCTTGGTTACTTTCTCTTGATGCGCGATTGCGCTGCGATGGTGCTGTGCTTGGCGACAGCGAGCTTTCCATGAATCTTTTTGATTTTCAAGGCGCGCATTTCTTGGCCTTCCCGCCAGGCTGGCAGCAGTTGCAGAGCGACCCCTTGCCGGCTTTAGAGCGTCTTATAGCCTTGCCTGACCCGCGAGGAGACCGTCATGTTTTAGTCGCAGCCGCTCTGCTTCAAGGTGATGACCGCCGCGAGGGCGTGCGTCTATTGGTTGAGGGCCTAGACAACGCGCCAAGCGTGAGGCGCGCTGCCACAATGGTCTCGGCACTCCAGTGGGTAACACGCCTTGACATCGGGTCTGACCCACGCGACTGGACACGATGGTGGGCCGACCTCAAAAAGAAACCCAAGGGTTCTCCAAACTAACCATGACACTCCTCCAACAACTAGACCGTTTTTGCTCTGCGATTATTTCCCAAGCCGAGCTTGCCAAACTACTGGCGATCTCCGAAAAAGAGCAGCGTCCGCTTCGAGTGAAGTTTGGCATCGATCCCACTTTTCCGCATGTGCATATTGGGCATGCCGTCCCGATTCGTTTGCTTAAACTTTTTCAAGACCACGGGCATTTGCCGATTTTGCTGCTTGGTGACGGTACTGCGCGACTGGGTGATCCGACGGGCCGAAATGATCAGCGCCCACCGCTGACTGCGGCTGAGGTCGAGCATAATGCCGAGACTTACCTCGATCAGATTGGTCGCATTTTGGATTTAAGTGAGGGCAAAGCTGAGGTGCGGCGCAATAGTGAATGGTTTGGAAAGATGGATTTCTTCGATGCCCTCCAGCTTGCTGCACGAGGCACGGCCGCTCGGATGCTTGAGCGAGATGACTTCCGCAAGCGTGTCGATGCAAATCTGCCTGTCCATTTGCATGAGATGATGTACCCCATGATGCAGGGCTGGGATTCGGTCGAGCTTCATGCCGACATCGAGATTGGCGGCAACGACCAGCTGTTTAACTTGCATCAGGGCAGGCAGCTGCAAGAGCGCGAGGGTCAGCGACCCCAAGTCTTGCTGACCACTCATTTGTTGATGGGCACCGACGGCCGCAAGATGTCGAAAACTTACGGTAATCATGTGCCGCTCAGCGCGAGCCCAACTGAAATGTATGGCAAGGTCATGAGTCTCTCAGACGATGGCATGGCTGATTGGTTCCGCCTGTTGACGACTGAGCCCGAAGACTCCGTTGCTTCATGGGTCAAAGACGACCCGCGTGGCGCAAAGGGGCGCTTAGCTTTTCAGGTTACGGCTTGGCTGCACGATGACGCCGCTGCGCAAGAGGCCGCCGATGAATTTGTGCGGCGTTTTCGTAAAAAGGAAATCCCTGATGACATCCCTGAGGTGGCCGTTCCCGTTGGTGAACAGGCGCTTCCTTGGGTGGTTAAAGAGCTTGGTTTAGTGCAAACTACAAGTGAGGCACGGCGCATGATTGAAGGCCGTGGCTTGAAAATCGATGGTGAGGTCATCGACGACCCGCGCCATAAACTGACGATTGCCGTGGGTGATAAGCGCAAGCTCGTCCAGGCTGGCAAGCGCCGCTTTGCTTATCTCGTCGCCAAAGAATAGGCGCGGGCTAGATTAGTGAGCGGGGTTGGGCGCGGGAAAGGGCTTCAACGGGGGCATATGCTGTGTTTCACCGTTGTCGTCATCACTTGAAGTGTAGCCTAGGCTATCGAGGGTGGCCTGCTCTTCGGCGGTTTTGCTCGGTGCCCATCGATGCGGAATCGGAGAATGAGGCAACGATGCGCTCATTGCTTCACTCTGCAAGAAGTCAACACGAAACAGTTTGACAGCCTCTTGGTAACGCGGGTCTTTTTGGGGCAGCGGGTGCATCTCTTTTGGGTCTTCGGCTCGGTCAAAAACAAGGAGCGCGCCATTTGCGTTGGCCCGCTTTTGCCGTACAGCTAAACCCGCTGCGTTTGAGTTATTGCCATCAATGCCAAAACCACGAATGACCGTGTAACGAGTGTTTCTCCAGCTATCCTGGATGTTTGGCCCCGAAGGCGACCCAAAGAATATGCGCCCTAGAGCGCCATGCTGAGTGGATTGGCCTTCGAGCTCAGGTCGCAAACTCACCCCTTCGGAATGAGGTAGGGCGGGGATGCCCGCAAAATCAAGCAAGGTCGGCGCAATATCATAAATGCGGCTCACGGAACTCACGCGTGCGCCAGAATCGGCAACACCCGGGATGTGCAAAATCATCGGGATGCGCATCAACTCTGCATAAAGCGTCGAGCGGTGCCCGATGCTGCCATGCTCAAAAAACTCATCACCATGGTCACCGACGATGGCGATAATTGTGTTATCGGCCAGGCCTGACTGCTCAAGCTGGGAAAGAATCATTCCGATGTGGCGATCGACCCAGTGGATCTCGGCCTCATAAAGGGCTTGCACATGCTCTAAATCACGGTCAGAAATCCGCCGCTCATGGGGCGGTGTCGTGCTGCGGACTGCCCCATTGAAATACCAATTCTCGCCAATCATTTGGCCCTTGTAGCCGGGGTCGAATTTGCCTGCTAACCCAAGCTCGGCGGCATCAGGAATATGATCGTAATGTGCGTCAAAATAATGAAGGAATAAGAAGAAAGGTTTCTGCCCCACATCAGAAAGGAAGCGATCCGCATGAGCATTGACGCGAGGTGAAGTAATGTCAAGATGACTCAATCGGTCGCGCATGACTTTTGCAAAACTCGGCGGCGGCGGAGGGCCACCCTGCCTTTCGTTGCTGGTCATCCAGATTTGAATCCTTTGCGCTAAATCATCTGGAGTCATCATGCCGGATGCGTAATCATCAAAACCATCTCCGAAACCGTATTTTGGGTCGAGGTATGGTCCACTAAAAAAGCCGCCTGTTCGGTAACCGGCTTCATGGAAACCAGCCGCCAAAGTTTTGTGCAGTGGGTCGCGGCGGTAATCATCAATTTCAACGCCGTGATGCCTGTCGCTCAAACCGGTCATCAATGAGACATGAGAAGGGAGCGTCCAGCTAGTCGTCGTAAAGGCATCGTCAAAAACAGTGCTCTTTGCTGAAAGTGCATCAAGATTTGGAGAGAGCTCGATGCCCTGGGCAAAGAGTGGCTCGCGCCCATACACACCTAAGTAATCTCGGCGCAGCGAATCGATGCTAATTAAGATGACATTCGGGCGCGGAGCTTCTGGCTGCCCGCAAGAAACGAGGCAAAGAGAAAGCGCAAAAAAAGGAAAAATGCGGCGCAACATGGTTAAGGCTGGAGGATGGTCCAAGGTAAGGTCAGGAAGGGGTGCTCTGGGTGCTCTGTCGAAATGCGTAGCTCGCCGGTCTGGCTCGTGAGTGGCTCAACACCATCATAAATCAAGCTCAGCTCCCAGCGATGCCCGGGCTCAAGCACTTGCAAATCAGCGCGCAAGCCCTCTGGCAAAAGTGCATGATTAATGCTCGGTGTGGGGATGGAATCAACGCCCTTATTGAGCATGGTGCAAAGCGTGGGGGCCGTTTGTCCTGAACGCACGAGCACGCGGTTCGGGTGCAAACTTATATCAGCTACAACCACCCCTCGCACTTCAAATCGAATTGGCGGTGCTTCAGGTAGGTCTGTCATGAGTAGGAATTGCTTTCGAAAAGGCCCTAAAGGCATCTCTCGCGGCGCAGTCACATGGATGTTCCAGGCAGATACGCCATTTTGCTCAAACGATTCTTTGCGCAGAAGCCATCCGTCGATTTGCTCAGGAAGGATGACATCAAATACTTTGTCGTCGTGAGCGCGGAGGCCAACCCACCCCGATGCGCGCTCACGGACACTAATGTTTTTCAGGTCAATGCTGCGCGGCTCAAGGCGGAACGGGTTGTAAATGTCGCAAGCCCACTCAAGCGTGATGGCTGGGTGGTCTTCGAACACAACGGGGATGCCCCCGACTCGATAGGAGATGGGTTCGCGGAAACGCGCAGTGTCGAGCTGAATCGTGAGCTGCACTTCTTCTTGTGGCGCCAAAGTAAGCCCAGTGCCGCGTCGATCAAATTTGCGGTGCGCCGCACGACCCTTGCGGGAAGGGAAGAAGAGCTCAAAACGATTGCATGAGCAGCTCGTGGGGCCAATCCTTGAAATGACGAGCGACTCATTCAAAGTATTGCTTAGCGTAATCACGCCTGAGGTTGATGCGCCAAAGGTGACGCGCGGCAATTCAAGTCGCTGTGGCGAGTGCTGCAATACATGGGCTTTGCTTGAGACCGCTGAATCTTGGGCGCAACTAGAAAGTAGAAGCAGCAGCAGGGCAAAGCACTTGGAAAAAGCTCCAAGAAGAGGGCGGGCGTGGGGCGACATGAGGGCTTATCCTACTCTCCATGAGCCCCGTCTACCCCCTTGCTGCCTCTGCTGATCCTGAAGTCCACGCCGCCATGCTTGCTGAGTTGCGTCGCCAGGAAGAGCAAATCGAACTCATCGCGAGCGAAAACCACACGAGCCCCCAAGTTATGGAAGCCATGGGCTCGGTCTTGACTAATAAATATGCCGAGGGCTACCCTGGGCGTCGCTATTACGGCGGATGTGAGCATGTTGATGTCATCGAGATGATGGCGCGCGAACGCCTTAAAGAGCTCTTCTCTGCCGAGGCCTCAAATGTGCAGCCATCCAGTGGTTCTCAAGCCAATCAAGCGGCTCTCTTGGCACTTGCTGAGCCGGGTGACACCATTTTGGCCATGGATTTAAATCATGGTGGCCACTTGAGCCACGGCCACCCGAAAAACGCATCGGGTATCTTTTATAACTTTGTGCACTACGGAGTCTCTGCTGAAACAGAGACAATCGATTACGATGCGCTTGAGGCGCAGACTAAAGAAGTCCGCCCCACGGTTTTGTTGGCGGGTGCGAGTGCATACCCACGCACACTTGATTTTGAGCGCCTTGCGGCCATCGCAAAAAGTGTCGACGCAGCTCTGATGGTTGACATGGCACACATCGCGGGTTTGGTCGCTGCGGGTCTTCACCCGTCGCCCGTGCCGCATGCAGATGTCGTCACGATGACCACGCATAAAACTTTGCGCGGCCCTCGTGGGGGTGCCATCGTTTGTAAAAAGGCCTGGATTAAAAAGGTCAATTCAGCTGTTTTCCCTGGCATGCAGGGCGGCCCATTAATGCATGTAATTGCCGCAAAGGCTATTGCTTTTGCTGAGGCCCTGAAGCCAGACTTCCGCGAGTATCAAGAGCGTGTCTTGGCCAACGCACAGGCGCTTGCAAAGGGTTTAACTGAGCGAGGCATCCGCCTGGTTTCCCAGGGCACCGACAACCATTTGATGTTGGTCGACCTGCGTGGCCCCGAAGGCCCGGGGGTTACGGGTGCGCAAGCCGAAGACTGGCTCCACGCCGCCGGAATCACGGCCAATAAGAATCTCATCCCGTTTGATCCTGAAAAGCCGATGCAAACTTCTGGTTTGCGCATTGGCACGCCAGCAGTGACGACGCGTGGTTTTACAACCGCCGACATGGACGACATCGCCGACTGGATGAATCGCATCGTCCGTAGCGGCGGCGACGAAACTCTCATCGCGGAAATTGCGAAAAAGTCCGCCGCGCTTTGTCAGGCACGACGGATTTATCCTCATCTTGAGGCTTAGTTGCCGCAGCGCTCGGTTGCTGCAGCTGTCAGTAGCCAAGTGCTAAGCCTTAAGCCGCTCTTGTAAGGCCGCGTCTTTTTGTTGGACGCGGTCTTTTTGTTTTAGCGTGAAAGCATCTAACTGCGTTGCTAACTCGGCATCTGAAACAGCCAAAATCCGGATCGCCAAGAGGGCCGCATTGACTGGGCCACCAGAATTGGCGCCAAGAGTACCAACCGGGACACCGCCTGGCATCTGTACGGTTGCGAGCAGGGCATCTAGCCCACCTAATGGCGGGTTGTCCATTGGGATGCCCAATACGGGCAAAGTTGTATGAGCGGCAATGACGCCCGCTAAGTGAGCCGCGCCACCTGCGGCGCAAATGATGACCTCAAGGCCGTTAGCGCGGGCATCGCTTGCAAATGCGCAAGCCTCTGTAGGGGTGCGATGCGCAGATAAAACGCGCACGGTCGGCTCGACGCCAAATTCGCGAAGAGTCTTGACGCAAGATTCTAGGCGGGGGAAATCCGAATCGGATCCCATGAGAAGGGCAACGCGGTTGTTCATGAGTGTTGGGCTTGCAAAGCAGTGCGGAGGAGGGTTTGGAAGTCAGCCGACGAGCCGGCAGTCTCAGTTGCGGTTTGTGCCGCACGGCGGGCGTCTGCGGGGGAAAACCCTAACTCGCCAAGAACATGAATCAGCTCGGTGCCCGAGGCTTGGGCGGCGGGCATGGACGCCAATTCGCTGAGATGGTCGCGCAACTCAATGATTAGGCGGTCTGCAGTTTTGCGCCCAATGCCTTTGATTGCACAGAGCTCTTTATGATTTTCGTCGAGGATGGCTCGCGCCAAATCGCCAGGAGCAAGAGAACTGAGTAAGGCCAACGCGCAAGATGGGCCCACGCCATTGACGCGAAGTAGTCGGCGAAATAAAGCACGCTCGGCTTCTTCTGCAAAACCAAAAAGGACGAGGTTGGTTTCGCTAACCGAGAGGTGTGTGAGCAAGCGCATCTTTTGGCCCTCAAGCATTTGCGTGGCCGTGCGCGCGGAAACGCGGAGTTGCCAACCGACGCCACCGACATTGAGGACTACGGAATCGGGCCCCGTTGATTCAACGAGGCCCTCTAAGAATGCGTACATCGAGTGAGGGGTTAGCCTTCGAACTCGGCGTTGTTTCCGCTACCAGAAGAGCGGAGCGAGAGATCAAACTCAGTGAGGCGAATCTTTAGCTCTTCAAGAGAGGTGATGCCAAAGTTTGGCATCGACATCAAGTCTTCTTCGGAGTAGCGAAGGATGTCACTCACGCGGTGCAGGTTGAGTCGCTCAACTAAAGCGCGGTGGCAACGAACGGATAGGTTTAGACCAGAAATTTGCAGCTCAAGAGCTTCGCGCATTTCATCGGTGAGTGGGCCAAGCCAAGCCAGCTCGCGCTCAACATCAAAACCTGAATCGGATTCAAACTCATCAGGCACCAAGAATGTGCCGTCATCGCGGCGCATGCCAAGACGGAGATTCTTAGCGGTCAGAACGCGTTTGATTTCGTTGAGTGAGGTTTCGCCGAAATTCTTGAACTCAAGAAGCTCAAGCTCGGTGTGGGAAACCAGCTCTTGCAGACTGCGGATGTCCATCGAGGCCAGGCAATTGCGTGCGCGGACCGAGAGCTCGAAATCAGTAATTGGCGTGCGCAAGACCTTCATGAGTTGGTCGTGGCGGTGCTCGAGATCCTCGTCGTAGTACATGTCGAGGGACTCATGCGCATCTTGGAAGAACAGGATGGCGCGCTTATCGTTTGGATTTGAGCGGAGTGCTGCTGAGAAGCAACCGCAAGCCTTTTCGAAGTTGCCTTGGTCTTCGTGAAGAATGCCTGCATTCAGCAAAACCGAAAGTGGCACCGGGCGGTGGGTGAGCAGCTCGCCGTATTGGCGGAGGGCTTCCTCTTCGTCGCCGTGAAGGTCGGCGCGGTAGGCAAGACGACTGCGCGCTGAAATGTGCGCATCATCGATGGCGATGGCTTCGCTGTAAGCAGTAGCCGCACCAGTGTATTCGCCATCTTGCTCAAGTAAGCGGCCTTGGAAGTAGAGCTTGTCTGCTTCGGTGACCTTTGCGGTTTTGAGTGCTTTGCGCAAGCTTTCGAAATTAAGGCAGGCCGTCAAAGCGTGAAGCTCAGCAGCTGCCATCACGGCATCGGCTGAAGTGGAGCAACCTGAAAGTAACTCACATGCTTCTTGTTTACGGTCTAATTCGCGCAGGCCATCGCCACGGACAAATTTAGAAAGGTCATCTAGGCCGTCACCGGCGCTGTCAATGGCCTTGCCGTATTCACCGCAAACCCAAGCACCAAGCATGGCCAACTTATCGTTGCCACCTTGACGGGCGTCGCGGACGGCAGATGCGAATTTATCCGCAGCAGCCGTGTCGTGGAGGTAAGTCGCACGACAGGCAGCCAATTCCGAAGGAGTGGCTGGTGGTGCGGCGAAAAAAGCGGCCGTGTCGACCGTAGAGGGGGCTTCCAGTTCTTGCATGTTCATCAGAGCGATTTGGGCCGAGTAGTTTAGCGTTTACGGGCCTCTGACGCCAATTTTGCAATTCTCTGGAAGCGAGGGGGCTCGCGCGGCAAACTATTGGCATGGATTGCTTCGAGGTTATTGGCGGTACTCCTCTTCAAGGAGAGGTTGAGGTGGCAGGTTCGAAAAATGGCACTCTGCCCTTGATGGCAGCGGCCTTGCTCTCGAATGAGAGCAGCCAACTTGATGGTGTCCCCGCTCTTCGAGACATCCATACTCTTGCCGAGCTTTTGTCTTCTTTAGGCTTAAATACCCGTTTTGTCGCCCAATCCTTGCAATTAGTTCCATCAGGCCAAGACCTTTGGCAAGCTCCATATGACCTAGTGCGCCGTATGCGAGCATCCGTTTGCGTCTTGGGGCCACTCTTGGCGCGCACAGGTCACGCCTCGGTTCCTTTGCCAGGTGGGTGCGTCTTGGGCGTCCGCCCGATTGACTTGCATCTCCGTGGCATGGAATCCCTCGGCGCAAAAGTTGATTTGGCTGAAGGGTGCGTTCTGGCGACGGCTCCTAAAGGTGGGCTGCCTGGTGGCGAAGTCGATTTGTCTGGTCCGCGGGGGTCCACGGTGCTTGGCACGGCCAATGTTTTGATGGCCGCAACTTTGGCTAAGGGCGAGTCGGTCTTGCGCGGTGCTGCGTGCGAGCCAGAAATCGTAGTGCTTATTGATTTCTTAAATTCTGCGGGCGCTCAAATTGAGGGGGGAGGCACGGCAACTTTAAGAGTTCAGGGGGTCGATGAAATCCATGGCCTCAAAGGTAATGTCCCTCCAGACCGAATCGAAGCTGGCACTTTGCTTTTGGCCGCCGCCATGACGCGTGGGCATGTCAAATTGACACGCTGCCCCGTGCCTCAGCTACAGGCTTTGCTTGACACTCTTGAGCTTGCTGGAGTTCCTCTTGAGCGAGGCTCAGATTGGGTTCGCGTCCACGCTGAGGGCGCGATTTTCCGCAACCCCGTGATTCAGACGGCGCCCTATCCCGGGTATCCGACCGACTTGCAAGCGCAATGGATGGCATTCGCCACGCAGGCCGAGGGCACAACTTTGATTCGCGAAGGCATTTACCCCGAACGGTTTTTGCATGCGGCTGAGCTCGTCCGCCTTGGTGCGCAAATCGAGGTGTCCGATGGCTCAGCTCGCGTTCATGGGCCGACTCGTTTAAGCGGTGCGCCCGTATTGGCTTCTGATTTGAGAGCCAGTGCCGCTTTGGTCTTGGCTGGGTTGGTTGCTGAAGGGAAGACCGTTGTCAAGCGTGTCTACCATCTCGACCGAGGATACGAACGCCTCGAGGAAAAACTTTCCTCTTTAGGCGCAAGTGTGCGGCGAGTCGTAGACGAAATGGGGCCTTAATCGGTAGAATGCTCGGCTCGGGGCCGTCATCGCGCCCTTTCTAACATGCTCGAAAATCTCACCCAGTCGTTTGGCAAAGCGCTCGACCGTTTCCGCGGTACGGGCAAGTTGTCTGAGAGTGACATCCAAGAAGGCCTTCGCGAGGTGCGGCGGTCTTTACTTGAGGCCGATGTCCATTTCAAGGTCGCCAAGGCATTTTGTGAGCGAGTCGCAATTCGTCTACAGGGTGATGAGCGCCTCAAGGCTGTTACTGGCAGTCAACAAGTTGTCGCGGCTTTCCAAGAAGAGCTGACGGCCCTCATGAAGGGTGACTTGCCGGCACTGCCAGCCAACCCCGGCCATCCGATGGTTCTGCTGCTTGCAGGTTTGCAAGGTGCAGGTAAGACGACAAGTGCATCAAAGTTGGCGCTTTGGTTACGAAAGCGAAAAAACAGCAAGGTCTTGTTAGCCGCTTGCGACCTCCAGCGCCCTGGCGCGGTGGATCAACTGCAAACGCTCGGCAAGCAGCTCGATGTTGATGTCCACGCTGAGCAGCCTGGCCCTGGTGTTGACCCAGTTGGTGTGGCAAAGCGTGCGCTCCAAAAAGCCAAAGCCGAGCGATACGATGTCCTCATTGTTGACTCCGCGGGTCGTCTTCATGTTGATGATGACCTCATGGGCGAGATTGAATCGGTTGCTAAAGCGGTCAAGCCCGATGCATCCTATTTGGTGCTTGATGCCATGACAGGGCAAGACGCCGTCGAATCTGCGCGAGCTTTTTCAGATAGGCTCGATTTGCACGGCGTCATTCTGACCAAGATGGATGGCGATGCTCGCGGTGGCGCTGCACTTAGTGTGCGTGAGGTTACTGGCCGCCAAATATGCTTCCTCGGCGTTGGCGAGAACCCCGGCGATTTCGAAGAATTCACCGCAGACCGCATGGCGGGGCGCATTCTTGACATGGGCGATATCGTGGGCTTGGTCGAAAAGGCTCAAGAAGCCGTCGACGAAGAAGCCGCCATGGACGACTACATGCGCATGATGCAGGGTCGTTTCACCATGGAAGACCTGCTCGGGCAGTTCCGCATGATGAAAAAAATGGGTTCTATGAAAAAGCTCATGGGTATGATGCCCGGAATGGGTAAAATGTCCGGCCTTGTCGACCAGATTGACGACCGTCAAATGGCTCGCATGGAAGCAATCGTGCTTTCCATGACCCCCAAGGAGCGGCTCCATCCCGAGCTGCTCGACGGCAGTCGCCGCCGCCGCATCGCTACTGGGTGTGGTCAGCAGGTCTCTGATGTCAATCGTTTGTACAAATCATTCCAGCAAATGCAAAAGCAGATGCGCTCGATGAACAAGATGTTTTCGGGTGGGCGTTCTAAAAAACGCCTCCTCAAGCAACTTGGTCAAAAAGGCGGTTTGCCAGGCATGCCTGGACTTCCACGTTAGTTCCAATAAATTAAAAAAATAAATAGATGGCAGTCGTTCTGCGTCTTAAGCGTCTGGGCCGGAAAAACCGTCCCTTCTACCGCATTTGTGTCATGGATCGTCAGACTCGTCGTGACGGCCGTGCAATCGAAGAGTTGGGTTGGTATGACCCAATCAAAAAGGGTGATGGTGAGCACTTTGAGCTCAACGCCGAGCGTGCTGCCTACTGGATTAGCCAGGGTGCGCAGCCTTCCGGCACCGTCGCAAGTCTTCTTCGCCAGAAGAGCGTCCCTTTGACCGCTAAAGAAGCCCTCGCCGCACAGGCAGAGGCTTAAAGGCTCCTCGGATGGCCGCAACCGCGTCCACAAAGGTAAAAGAGCTGCTCGAGTTTCTCGAGCGGCTTGATTCACCTGTCTTTCACATTACTCCGCGCCCGATGGGTGGGGTGGGTGGCTTAATGCGCGTTTTGGCCTTCGTCCTTCAGGGCGAAGACAGCGGCCCTCTTGCCGCTGAAAAAGCTATTAAAGCACTCGATGAAGCTTTCATTACACCTAATGAAGTCAGAGTTGCTCGACTCTATGAGATTCGCAACGCCTTTTCTGATCGCCGAGTGGGCAACGCAGAAGAGCGCGCAGCGTTCGCGCAAGAGTTTTTACGCCGGGTTTTCGGCTTGCAAAACCATCTCGATTTTGACTGGATCTTTGACGCTTCATCTGAGCGGCGCCTCAAAGAACTTGATGCTCTTGGCATCACGCCATTCTTCGCACAGTTCGCACTAGATCTCGACGCCTATTTTGAAGACGGCGACGAGCCTATCCCAGTGTCGGCCGCTATGAAGCGACTCTTTTCGCGTTTGGGCTTTGTTTCGAGCAACCCGAAAGATTCTGCGATGCGTGAGGTCTTCGAGCCGTTGCTCGCTGACAAGTTGCTTTACCCCAACTTCGTTGCCCTTTCGGTCATCTCCGAGTTGATTCCCCACGCTAAGCGCCCCAACTGTAAGCGCACGGCGGCTTTGCTCAACGCATTCAAGGGTCGCAAGACTCTTAGCGATGAAGCCTTTTCACTAGAGATGGCAGAGCTTGGCTATCACTACCCACTGTCCAATAAGGGCTACGGTAAGAAACCAGCCAAAAAGAAGGTTGCTAAGAAAAAGGCTGCTAGCAAGGCGACAAAAGGTAAATAGGCAACCCGTGCCGGTTTCATCCGCCACAAACTTAGTCCTGGCTAGCGGCTCACCCCGACGCCAGGACTTATTGCGTGAAATGGGGTTGAGCTTTCAGGTTAAGCCAGCCCAGACAGACGGCCCCCCAACATCAGAAGAGCCGGGCGAGCGAGTTTTAGGTCATGCGCTACATAAGGCAAGCGAGATTGCTGCTGTTGAACCAACCGCGGTTATCTTGGCGGCCGACACCTTGGTTTGGTGTCGGGGCCATTTTCTGCCAAAGCCTGTTGACCGAGCCGATGCCGCTCGAATGCTGCATCGACTTTCCGGAGTCGAGCACCAAGTCTGGACAGGCGCTTGCCTGATCAAAGGCGGGCAAGTTTTGGCTCAGAGGGCTGATTGCGCATGTGTTCAATTCGACATCTTGCTCGACTCTGAGATTGAGGCCTACCTTAAGACAACCGAATGGTGCGATAAGGCTGGGGCATATGGCATCCAGGGTTGGGCCGCTTCTCGTACAAAATTGCTCACTGGGTGGCACGGAACCGTTGTTGGCTTGGCATCTGAGGCAGTTTCTGCATTGTTTCTTGAAGCAGGGCTTTCTCATGGGGGCGAAACGGGTACAATGCTCGGCCAGATTCGGCGCTAAAGCCGGTCGAGTGACATCATGAAAAAGGACATCCATCCGGATTACATCGAATGCGAAGTGAAATGTGGTTGTGGAAACCTCTTCACCACGCGTGCTTGCGTGAAAGAGATTCACGTCGAGATTTGCTCTGCTTGTCACCCGTTTTTTACGGGTAAGCAAAAGTTTGTTGACACCGCAGGTCGTGTCGATCGCTATATGAAGCGTTACGGTGGCAAAAAGGCTTAGCGCCTTTGGCTATACCGTAATCTGTCCGCTATGAGTCTTGTCGAGACCCTGCGAGGCCGGGTCGATGAGCTGAAACAGCGGCAAAAAGACCTCGAAACGCTCGTCTCTGATCCAGGCGAAGCGGGCAAAGCAACCTACCCTGGTTATCTCCGAGAATTGGGCTCCTTGCAAAAGGTGCTTGAGCCATGGTTGCGTTATGTCCAGGCCGATGAAGCGATTCAAGAAGCACGCGAAATGATTGCGGGTGATGACCCCGAGATGGCCGAGCTTGCCAAGGAAGAGATTCCTGAGCTTGAAGCGGAAATGGTCACTCTTGAAAAAGACATCCTAGATCGCGTCCTCGAAGACGACCCCGATGCAGATAAGCCCGCCATCGTAGAAATCCGTGCTGGTGCGGGTGGCGATGAGGCGGCTCTTTTCGTGGGCGACCTTTATCGCATGTACACGCGCTTTGCGGCTGCTCACGGCTGGAAAGTCGAAGAAGAAGATGTTTCAGAATCTGAGGCGGGTGGCTACAAAGAGATCGTTTTCAAAGTCAAGGGCGAAGACGCAATGCGCCTCATGAAATGGGAAAGTGGTGGCCACCGTGTTCAGCGCGTCCCGGCGACAGAGACTCAGGGGCGCATCCATACTTCCGCGGCTACCGTTGCCGTTATGCCTGAAGTCGAAGACATCGACATCAAGCTCAAAGACGAAGATCTCGAGATTAAAGCGATTCGCTCGGGCGGCCCAGGTGGGCAAAGTGTGAACAAGACCTCTTCCTGTATTCAGATTTTTCACAAACCTTCCGGCCTACAGGTTAAGTGCCAGGTCGAAAAATCACAGTTGCGCAATAAAGAACGCGCGCTTGGTTTGTTGCGCGCGCGCCTTTATCAGATCGAGCGCGATAAGCGTGATGCTGAGCTTTACGCCAATCGTAAATCACAGGTCGGCTCTGGCGACCGCAGTCAGCGCATCCGTACTTACAATTTTCCACAAAATAGAGTGAGTGACCACCGCATTAATCAAAACTACTCTCTTGAGAAAATCATCGAGGGGCGTCTTGATGCGATTTTTGACGACCTCCAGGCAGCTGAGCGCGAGGCCAAACTCGCAAACTTGTAACCACCACTAGAGCCTTCTCCTTGGCTTGTAGAGAACACCCATTTAACCATCATGACTGATTCCGACAAAAAAGAGACCAGCAAGCTAGACAACTCAAAAGCCAATGTCGTCCCACTAGGCGATGCTTTTGAGGTGATTGAAGAAAAGCCTAAAAAGGCTAAGAAGCCTACTCCAACAGGCGGTGGGGCTCCTTCGCCACTTCGCAGTGTTGAGAGTTGGGTGAGCTTGGGTTTAGCTCTAGGTTTGGCTGGCCTTTTGGGCGGCTGGGCCACTAATGGCGTGCCTAATTTGATTCATGGTGGCTTGCTTGCGGCTCTTAGTTGGCAGCTGATGCGCTCTGGCATGGCCACAGTTCAGGCAACCCACTCTAAGATTTCTCCTATTTTGCCGGCTCTTCTTTTGGGTTACGCTGGCTTGCGTTTTGTCTTCTTTATGACAGGCAACGACTCCATGGATTCTCTCCTTGGTTGGGGTCTTGAGGGCGACGCTACGGGCTCTGCAATCGCAATGCTTGGTGGTTTGATTGCTGTCGCAGGACCGACACTTGGCAAGAAAGCCGATGCTAAATTGCCCAAGGCTGAGCCAATTGCTGTTGACGCTCAGTTTTCACAGACCCTCTTGGCTTATCTGCTCATCATTGTCGGTCTATTAATGCCTTGGGCTCCTGGTACGCCTGGTGTCCATTTTTGGCTTGGCTCTTTGACTTTGATTTTTGTCCTGATGGGCGCGTGGGCCTCATGGGTCGGCATGTGGAAGTTATGGCAGATGCCTATCGTTACAGGCAAACTGGGCTTGGTGTTTTTCTTAGCACCAATTGAAGCCATTCTGGTTGCTGCATTTGGCTTAATCGGGCAGAGTGCCCCCGCAGGAGACCCTGATGTACCCTTTGCTTGGGCGCACGAAATCTGGGGTGGTGGCTCTGGCATCCTCTCGTGGGGTGGTGGCCCACTCCTGACTCTTGGTGGCGCTTGCTTTGCGTTCTACCTGCTTTTCCATGGTGCTAAGGCAGCTGTGGCTCTGAATAAGCAGCGCAAAGAAGAAGAAATCGCTTCCCGCAAGGCGTCGCGCGCGGCCAAGAAAGCCGCTAAGTAATCGATTGTCTACTCCTTTTCGCCGCCCTGTTCGCCTCGACACTCTCTTGGCCTGGGCGGCGAAACTCTTTTCTGCCATCCCCGAAGAACCCGAGCCCAGGGCTCTGGCGCTTACTTTTTGGCGGCGCTTTTCCTCTCGCCCTCTTGATCTTGACGATCTCGTTTCTTCCGATAAATCCGCCGTGTACTGCGATTGGGTCGAGCGATTTGTTGATGGTGAGCCACTCGCCTACATCGAAGGAAAGCAAGGCTTCTGGTCTCTTGACCTAGAAGTTACACCCTCCGTGCTCATCCCGCGGGCAGATAGTGAGTGTTTGGTCGAAGCCGCGGTTGCCTTTGCAAAAGACAATTCTGTGTCGAGGGTTTTAGATTTGGGCACGGGCTCGGGGTGTCTCTTGCTCTCAGTCTTGAGCGAGTTGCCCGACGCTAAAGGAGTTGGCATTGATTTGTCGGCTGAAGCTGTAGCCGTGGCCAAGCGGAATGCCGCTCGCTGTGGGCTTAGCTCTCGCAGCTCGTGGGTTTGCGGGTCTTGGTTTGAACCTCTCGCCGCTCGAGGGGAGGCGTTCGACATCATTCTGTCAAACCCGCCCTACATTGAGCCTCACGAATGGACGGGACACTCCGTTGCTCAGAGTGAGCCCCATTTGGCGCTCTTTACTCCTCAAGGTGAACCGATGTTTGCTTATCGAGCCATTTGTGCCGAGCTAGCGGTTCACCTTGCACCGCATGGGCTGGCCATCCTCGAAATCGGTGATGGGCGCGGAGATGCATTGGCGGCCGTTGCCCGAGAATATGGGCTCAAAGTGCATGGGCGCCGCAAAGATTTGAGCGGCACCGAGCGAGCCTTGCTACTAAAGGTTTGAGGCTACATAGGCCTGAATTGTCTGTAGTGCGCCAGGATTGAGACTTTGGAAGAAAATGGCTATCTCGTAATGACCGATGGCGGGCGATAGGCGCTCGCATCGCACCACAACGCCTTCGGCTTGGATAAGGTCGCCGCTTGGCATTTCGATGGCGACTTTGACCGCTGTCATCATGGGGATGGCTTCGTCACAGAAAAAGGCGACACCCGATTGGCTGAGGTCGCGCACGCGGAGTGCGGACTCGGCTTGATCGCCGATGCGGAGGGGGAGTTCTTCCGCTTGGGCGCGGGGGTGTTGGCGGCGTTCGTGTTGGGGGAGAGACATTTTTGAATTGGGGGGTGCGGCGTATGCCGCGTCGCTACTAGAATGGCGGCACGGAAACCTAGTTTCCAGTCTCTCACCCCTTCTGCAGCGCGAAACATACAAAACAAGTACGCAAAGCTAAGCATCAAACCATCAAGAAAAACAAATCATGGCTTCATTTAACCGTGTCATCCTACTTGGGAACCTCACCCGTGACCCAGAATCTCGTCAAGCCCAAAGCGGCACACACATTGTCAAAGCCAGCATCGCGGTAAATGACCGCGTGCCAGATGGCAATGGCGGTTGGCGCGAAGAGCCGAGCTTTATCGACCTTGTTATTTTTGGTCGTCGCGGCGAAAATTTCGCAAAATATCTTGGCCGTGGGCGGTCCGTTTTGGTCGAGGGCAAATTGCGCCAGTCTCGCTGGGAAGATAAAGAGACGGGCAAGAAGCGCTCAAAACTAGAGGTCATCGTCGATGACTGGCAGTTTGCAGGTGGCCGCGAAGGCGGTAACCAAGGCGGCGGCCAGGGTGGCGACCAGAGCTTTAGCCAAGGTGGTGGTGGTGGGCAGAGCTCCCAACAGGGCGGCGGCCAAGATTACGGTCAAAGCGCGCCAAGCTTCCCCGATCGCCAAGATTTTGGTGGCCAATCTTCCGGTGGCGGCGCCGCTGCCATGGACGACGTCCCGTTTTAGATTAAGTCTACTGTGCAAGTCCAAGTGTTGCTGTTCGCCGGCTTGGCCGACACCTTGGGCAAAGATAGCCTCGAGCTGACTTTGCCCGCTGGCGCCACCGTCGCTGATTTGCGGTCTGCCGCGATTGACCTGCTGCCTGCTTTAAGAGGCGCATCTTTTCGTGTGGCCGTTGACGCGGTTTACGCAAATGACGATGCTGCCCTCGTCGAATCGGGCGAGTTGGCGTTTATCCCCCCTGTCTCTGGTGGGTAAAGTTGAGTTCGACCGCGTTTTCTTTTCGCCTCACTGAGGGCCCGATTCTTAGTGATTGGGCTCGTGCGCGGGTACTCGGCACTGACGCGGGTTGCGTGATTGAATTCCGTGGTGTCGTCCGTGAGCAAGCTCGTGGTCAAAGCGTTTTGCGCCTTGAGTATTCGGCTTACCCTCGCATGGTTGAAACCGAGCTTGCCTCCATTGCATCTGAAATGTTTGCGCAGTTTGGTGTTTTGCGTATTGCGGTTGAGCACTCCATAGGCACAGTGCCGGTTGGCGATTGCTCGGTCGTTGTGGCTATTGCTGGCGCGCATCGCCTCGAGGCCTTCCTGGCTTCCACAGCCTTCATGGACGCCCTAAAAGAGCGCGTCCCGATCTGGAAAAAAGAATGCTATGCCGATGGCTCCATCTGGAAAGGCCAAGGCTCCTGAAATGCTACAAATTCATACCATCCCTGTTACGGCCTTTGAGCAAAACTGCACGATTTTGGTTTGCTCAGAAACAAAAAAGGCCGCCGTCATTGATTGTGGCGAATGGCACCCCGTGTTGCGTCAGATCGAAAAACTTGGCGTTGAGGTCGTCGCCATATTGGCGACCCATGGCCATGTTGACCATGTCAGCGGAATGGGCGATTTGTGTGCGGCACTACCCGATGCAGACCTCATGATTCCTGACGGTGAAGAGCTGGTCTTTGGCATGCTTAATGAATCTGCTGCGATGTATGGCTTGGCGACTCCCCGAGCTTTGCCTGAACCACTTCGCTACTTAAAGCATGGTGATCCGATACACATTGGCGAAGTCACGCTCGCCGTCTTGCATTGCCCAGGCCACACTCTGGGCCATGTTGTTTTTCATGACGCAGCCAGTGCGCAAATTGTTGTCGGTGATGTCCTTTTTAAAGGCTCGATTGGCCGCACCGATTTACCGGGCGGCTCCTGGGAGCAACTCCAACATTCCATTCGCGAGCAACTTTACACGCTGCCCGCTGAGACCCGTGTTTTCTGCGGTCACGGGCCGACCACCACCATAGGCATTGAAGCGCAGACTAACCCTTTTGTGCGCGCATAGCGTGCCGTTAATCTAAAAATTACCATGGTGGAACGCGAAACCCTTCCTGTCGATGTACTTGTTGTCGGCGCCGGCCCCTCGGGGCTTTCTTTTGCTATTTCTCTTGCCCAATCCTTCGAGGAACAGGGGCTAGAAAAAATGATTCTCGTCATCGATAAAGCTGGTGAGTTCGGTCATCACACGCTGTCAGGCGCCGTTCTTGACCCTCGCGCACTGCTTGAGTTGTTGCCTAGCGCCGAGGCTGATGGCTTCCCGATTGAGGCAAAAGTTTTGGGCGATAAGTTCTGGATGTTCACCGAAACGGGCAAGTCTCTGATGACACCACCAAAGCCGCCCAAGCCTTTTCAGAATAAAGGCAAATGGATCGTCTCCGCCGCCGATGCCGTGGCCTGGATGGCCGAAAAAGCCGACAGCTACGAGTGCTGCGAAGTCTACCCATCAACATCTGGTGCTGAAGTCCTCTACGACGACAGCGGTCGCGTGCGTGGCGTGCGCACCGTTGATATGGGCCTCGACAACAGTGGCAAGCCCAAGAGCAATTTTGAGCCAGGCATGGATATCGAAGCCGACCTAGTGGTTTTTGCCGAGGGCACCCGCGGCTCACTCGCAAAAGGCTTAATGGCCAAGCATGACCTTGAAAAGGGCTGTAACCCGCAATTGTGGGGTGTTGGCATCAAAGAGATCTGGGAAGTTGAGCACGACCTAGAGGGGCAAGTCATCCACACCGGTCTCTGGCCTCTGCCGAGAGATTGTTACGGTGGCGCTTGGATTTATGGTATGCCTAACAACCGCCTGTCGATAGGTTTTGTAAGTGGCATGGACCATGGCGATGTGAGTTTTGATTATCACGCCGTGATGCAGTCCTGGAAGAAGCACCCCATGATTGCCCCAATTCTTAAAGGCGGCAAAATGATTAAGTACGGTGCAAAAACCGTCCCCGAGGGTGGCCTATTTTCTATGCCAAAACTTTACGGTGACGGCTTTGTCCTTTTAGGTGATAGCGCGGGTTTTATGAATGCCCAGCGGCTTAAGGGCCTCCATCTTGCCATGAAATCAGGCATGCTCGCGGCTGATGCTGCGGCTGCTGCTTTTAAGGCAACGCCAGATGAAGGTGACCACGCTTGCACAGATGCAGCGCTGGCTGCTTACGATCAAAATTTCCGGGCATCCTGGGCTTTTGAAGAGCTTTATGGCGTCCGTAACTTTAGGCAGGGGTTTCAGAAAGGCTTCCTGAGTGGCGCGGTGGGTGCGGCCATGATTATGGTGACTGGCGGTAAATTACCTGGTGGTCGTAAAGGCTGTGAAAGTGATCATGAGCGTTACAAGTTAAAGCGCAGCGTTTCGATTGAGCGACCTGACAACAATAATGATTTGCAGTCTGATCGGCTCACTAGCGTTTTTCACTCGGGTTCCATTCACGAAGAAGACCAGCCTTGTCACCTTGTGATTTCTGACCCCGACATTTGCACCTCGCGCTGCACCGAAGAGTATGGCAATCCTTGCCAACATTTTTGCCCGGCCGAGGTTTACGAGTGGCTCGGCGACGAAGGCCTCCGTGTCAATTTCAGCAATTGTGTGCATTGCAAAACATGCGACATTGCTGATCCTTACCAAATCATTGATTGGGTCGTGCCCGCCGAGGGTGGCCCGGTTTACACCGGGATGTAACCCAAAACTTTTCCTTCCAAATACAAATCATGCGAACTCAGTTGAAAGATGCGGCCATTGCAGGCCGAAATGACCTTGTTGTGCTTCTTGTGCCCATCGGCGCAAAGCCTAAATTGCCTACCGCTGCCCCAGCAGCTTCTCTCTGGAAAGACGACTTCGGCGATTCCGTTGGTGACAAAGTCTTGCTCCGCGGCGCTGCTGGCGCTCGTTGGCTTTTGTTGCGCGTGGCAAAGCGTGCAGAATTGACCGATGAAAATGTGCGTTGTGCAGCGGCCAATGCGCGTACAACCTCAGAAAAAATGGAGCGCGCTCAGTTGACTCTCGACTTGAGCATGCTCAAATCAAGTGAAGCCTTTACTTTCGCAGCAGTCGAGGGGGCAACCATGGCTTCTTATGACGCGGGGGTGTGCAAAGCCGACCGCACTAAGGGTGGTGTCAAGCGCATCACTGTTTCGGGCGTGGGCGAAGCAGCGAGCATGAAGCGCGCAGCTAAGCAGGGCGCGATTGCAGCCGAGGGCAACTTGGCAGCACGCGAGCTTCAAAACCTCCCGCCAAACATCCTTAACCCAAAAGAGTTCGCGAAGCGCGCTCGTTCTATGGCACGCAAATGCCCTGCCATGAGCTGCAAAGTTTTAGGTGAAAAACAGATGGCTGACTTGGGCATGGGCTCACTCCTGGGTGTTTCTCAGGGTGCTAAAAACGAGGCGCAGCTCGTCCATCTTTGCTACAAGCCAAAGGGTAAGTCCGCTGGGCGTCTTGCTTTTGTGGGCAAAGGCCTGACATTCGACTCGGGCGGCATCAGTCTGAAGCCTGGCGCAAACATGGATCAAATGAAATTTGACATGTCGGGTGGGGCAGCCGTCTTTGGTCTCATGAGTGCGCTTGCTGCTGGCGCCGAGTGCAAATACGAGGTGCACGGTGTCTTGGCTTGTGTTGAAAACATGCCGGGCGGCGACGCACAACGCCCAGGCGACATCGTTACCGCCATGAATGGCAAGACGATCGAAATCCTGAATACTGACGCTGAGGGCCGCTTGGTCCTTGCAGACGCTCTCTACTGGACTGCAACCAAAATCAAACCTGACTGCATTTATGACATTGCTACGCTCACGGGCGCTGCGATTCATTCTCTCGGGCATGTTGCGACGGCCGTCATGGGTAATGACGACAAGCAGCGTGATGCCGCAATTGCTGCCGGTGAATCCATCGCCGAGCGCGCTTGGCCGTTACCTCTCTGGAGCGAGTACATCGACATGGCAAAAGGCCAGTATGCCGATTTGCAAAACATCTACGCCGCCGGCGCGGGTGCGGGCACGATTGCAGGCGCAAGCTTTTTGAGCTACTTTGTCAACGACCTGCCTTGGGTGCATTTCGATATTGCCGCAACGGCCTGGAACTGCCCTGCAAAGCCCTATCGGGGCAAAGGCGGGACGGGCGTAGGCACGCGCACTTTCCTCAAAATCTTGCGAGGATAAAACCACTCTGCACAATCTCTTGCGGACGCGTGGTAGGGGGTATGGGACTCGAACCCATACTGGAAGGATTTTAAGTCCTTTGCCTCTGCCGATTGGGCTAACCCCCCAAGCGCGATCCGCAGGGGTTGGAGCCGGCACCCAGAGTCGAACTGGGGATGATGAATTTGCAATCCATTGCCTTAGCCACTTGGCGATGCCGGCTTTCAACGGGCGGAAGTTTAGATTCTACGGCGGCCTTTGTCTAGTATGAGCCCACCACTTCTTTCTTTAGCCGTCGCCATTTTGGCTCCAGTCATGCTCTCGATGGGATGTCGGCGAGTCCGTCGAGCATGGTTGCTGGCCCTGATTCCACTCATTTGGGTTGATGGGCTATCCATCGCTCTGGCTGCAATGACCCTAGCCACTCTCGGGCTGTTTTTCGCCAAAGCCGCTCAATCCTGTAAAGGCGGATGGCTGCCCCTCTGGACTTTGGCATGGTGCTGGCCTTTCTGGGTCGTTAGCGATTCATGGTGGCTCGTTTTCTGGCCCGGCTCACTTTTTGTCGCCACCACTTGGGACCCTTTCCTATCCAGCGAGTTGTATACGACTTGGGGCTCTTACGGCCCAGTCTCAGTGGCCCTGCCTTGGATAACCGCACTTTTCTGGGGCAGTATGCTGTTCTTGGTTTTGCGCCGGTCGCCGGGCTCTCAGGCGCGCGGCTAAACTAGAGCGTCCCGTTTGACACCATGAGACGCAAACTCTACTGCACTTTCCCGCAAGCACTCATTAAAGAGCCGCTTCTCTTCACTCTTGCCAATACCTTTGAGGTTGTCCCCAATATCCGAGGCGCAACCGTTACGGAAGAGATCGCCATCCTTTCTCTAGAGCTCGAGGGCTCAGAAGAAAATGTTGAGTTGGCGACGGCCTATCTCAAAGAGAAGGGCGTCAATGTCGAAGAGCTAGGCGACTAAACTCAGTTTAATCGTCAAAGGGGTCGTCGTCGTAGTTTGGCGCTTGCTCCATTGGGTCTTCCACTTTCTTGACTTCGTCTTTTGTCTTGGTGAAAGCGCGCCATTGGTTTTCATCTTTAGACAACTTGCCAACCCACATGTTGTGCCAAATGCATGCAATCTTTTTATTGAACATGATGGCTTTATTCGCGCCCTCTGAGCCGAATTTATGTTGACCGATAGATTCCCAGCCGAAGTTTTGCCCTTTGCCCATTTTGGTTAAGAGGTCATTCAGCGCACCAACCGTGCGAAGGCCCTCTCTGCTGAAGTAATCGCCTTGGAGCATGGCGTTGACGATAGCCGGGAAGGCTTCGCGTGGGGAGTCTGCAATCAAGCGGTCACCAGCGCGGTTGGATTGCAAGCCACTGTCGTCTAGGAAAAGTGCGATGTCTTCTTTTACGGATGCCCAAGTCTCATCGTCGCAGTTGGACCATTGCGGAAGCAGGCTAACTGCTTTGAGGTCGAGCTTGTTAGGGTCAGTAATGCCCTTGTAGTTGATGGGTAGACCGGCTTCAGGGGCTTCGAAAGCGACATCAGGTGTGACTGGAGCACTTGGCTTTTCGGCATCTTTGCTTACAGCTTCATCAGTGGAATCGCTTGAGCCCGGAGTGGTTTCGGCAAGTGGAGTCGTAGCGGTTGTGGTCTCAGCCAAAACTGCGGCAGGCGATTCTTTCAAAGGTGCCGCCTCAGGAGTGACGGGCGTGGTGGTTTCGACAACGGCTTCAGTAGTGGACGCCAACGAGTCAGTATTTTGCTCTTTAGAGTCTTTCAGGTATTCCATCACGCCCCAAGCACCGCCTGCGAGAGCCGCTAGAGAGGCGACCATGATCAGTGGATGAGATTTTTTCGGCTTGTCTTCGGCAAAGCGGCGAGGGCCGTCTGACTTCTTGATTTTCTTTGAATCAACTGGCTGGTAACTAGAGTCACTCTTCTTTGCCGCCGGACGGCGGCGACGGGCGCCTTGGGGTGGAGTCGCAGGTGCAGCAGGTTTTGGAGGGACTGGCTTTGAACCCAGTTGGAGCTTGGCAGGGGGTGATGTGGTGCTCGGCCCTGATTCCGCCGCACGCTTAGCTTTTGCTTTGGCGATGATTTCAGCTGCGGTCAGTTTGGTTGGAGCTGGCGCACTAGCGGCTTCTGCTGCTCGCTTTGCCTTGGCCTTTGCAATGATTTCAGCGGCAGATGGTTTCTTCGGCGCGTCGTCCGCAACGGGCGGCTTTGGCGCAACGGGCGGCTTTGGCGCAACGGGCGGCTTTGGCGCAACGGG